>Ga0181422_1000534_pt1 | contig 12392 bp, 19 predicted proteins | sample 45SPOviralmetaG_FD_130147 | JGI IMG/M metagenome (GOLD analysis project Ga0181422, IMG submission 130147) | Marine viral communities from the oligotrophic San Pedro Time Series (SPOT) site, San Pedro Channel, CA, USA - 45 SPOT_SRF_2013-07-18 | ecosystem: Environmental > Aquatic > Marine > Strait...
GTTTTTATGATATATAGTTCGTATATTAAGGTATAAGATTAAGAGATAAGAAATAAGAATTAATAATTAAAAAATAAACAAAATGGCAAGAGCTAAAAAAACCCCTCAGTATCAATACGGAATTGAAATTACTAAACCTTTCTCAAAAGCAATGTATGATCATAACGATGCAGTCGCAGAAGTATTAAAACTAAATATTACTAAAGCTTGGAATGAAGCGTTCAAATTAGCAGAGTTGGATTTCATTAGTTATCTAGAAGAAGATCAGCGAGGTATGCTCTTTGCTGATTCAGATTGGGATAATGCTAATCAAGTAATGCAAGATCTTTCTAAAGGTGTTACTGTTACCGGTTACGGTGGTGGGTTTACTATCGAAGATGTGCAAGATGATTTCAATAGAGATCTGCAGTATATGGAGAACTGGCAATTGCATGAGACTTATGCAGAGTTACTTCACGATGGCATTGTTCCTAAAATGGATGTGAATGTCGGTGATGGTGCTACCGAAGGGGCTATGATGATTGGATTCGATAATAAGAATAACCCATTGATCCAAGATTACGCTCCTATATATAATTTGTTTGATTTTTATTCAGAACAAATAGAGGTACCTTGCTCTGCTCTTCTAGATGGTGAGATGGCTAACGAATCAGATAATATACAATAATATGAAGTGTGTAAAGTGTCGCGAAGATGTACCTAAGGCAAGGTTAAGAGCATTGCCTGGTACTAAGACGTGTGTTGAGTGCTCTGACGTAGAGCGTAATTATGTTCGAACTATCATATCAGGTAAGACTACTTACTCAGAGATAGAAGTTATCAAAAATAAAGATACTAAAGAATACCTTAAAAGGTTAGATGCTAAAGGTAGAACCGGGTTCGGATCTAGTTTATATAGAGCTAGTAAGAATAATCCTGGACCTAAACCTTCTGAACTATCTACACGTCCGCGCGTCGCTCGTAAGCTACCTGAATTTACTAGAGCTAATTTCGAAAATGTTTTGCAAGAAGCTATGCTTTGGTTAGATGATAAACCTTACGCGATTAAAAAGGTTGAGAGTGCTTATAAAGAAGAAGTTATATCTGGTATTCAACGAAGACATATACTCGAGATATTAGATACTTTCAATCCCACTGTAATAGAAAAAGTAGAAGAAGTTAAATCAGAGCCGGTAGATAGTGAGATAGTGTACGCGTTCAAAAATTGGAAACATTAGTGAGCGAAGTTATGGGATTTAATAAACGTTGGATAAATATAGATCAGATTAAAGTGCAATATAGTACAGGTGGTATTGATGCAGTTAAGAGATATCTCGACTCACCAGATGCTCTTATTATTACTGATGAAGAGTCATCAGATATATTAGCTAAATATCGCAGTAAAGTGTCTGATCAAGAATTAGATAAAATAATAAATAAGTATATATGTATATAAACGGTCGTAAAGTAACACTGGAGGAGCTTCAGCAATTAACAGGTAAATTAATTAGTTCACTAATAGATGATCTGTATGATAGTATAGTAGTAGATGGTGTAGAAGAGCATGTGCCAGGTGCTAAGATAAAGCAGCGCTCTGTACTTAATAAAATGATAGAGCATTATGTTGAGCGTGAAGAGTATGAGAAGTGTGCTGTACTTCGTGATATGATACAGTTTTAATTATATGAAAAAAGTTAAGGTAACAATAAAGGATATTTATGATGCGATGCGTCCTAACGTATACCGTAACAAGAAGAAGTACACTAGGAAAGATAAACATAAAGGACAGGGGAAGTCGAAAACCTAATAGAGTAGACAATATAAATAGCTTGCAGCTTAACTGCTAAAAAACGATGGCTTATAAACGCAATCAAAAACATTCTTGGCAAAAGGATGCAAAGAAAACAGTTCACAATCAGAAGAAACCTTTCAACCCGGGTCGATACGGTAAGTTATGGGGATCGATGAGATTTGAACATGACTGGGATAGAAAACCAGAAGGGGATTCATACGGTCCTGTAATCGGTAAAATATTTATCGGAGACAGATACCATGAGTTAACATTCTCTGAAACAAACAAGCTGATTGATACGTTGACAGATGCTCAACTCTCACATAACGTAGGAGTACGTATGGGTAGAACTAATCAACATGCTGGTATTAAAGACTCAATGGCCCATATGGTGCCAACAGGAAAGGAGGGTCGCAGAGATTAATATAGTATAAGAGTTGCCTTTCTGCAATTTTTTTATTATATTAAATATATTATATAATATTAGTAATAATGTTAATAAGAGTAATATAAGTAGAATTAACTAATTATTAAAATATATAATATAAGTAGATTATTAAGGGATACTATGGATAAAAAACAGAAGCTAAAATACCTTGCTGATAAATTACTCAAGAGAAAAGAGCATGCAGATGCTTTACGTGATCTCGGAGAGCGCTACCCTGATGAGGCTAGTCGTATAGATAATATACTCGCTGCTTTCGGGCCCATGAAAGATGTTAATGAGGTAAGGGATCATATAGTGAAGTTTGAGTCTGTAGTATCCTTAATAAAGCGTAACATAAAGAACAGTAAAGGGTATGATAATTTCCCGGAGCCTGAATATGTTAAGGATAAGAAGCGAGTGTTTGATATTAAGCATAAAGTGTTGTCTATTAATCAAATAGATATGGAAGATCTAGTAGAGGTAAATAATATTTATAAGAAACATGTAAATATTCAGAGTATTTTAAAGGGTGGTTAGATATTTATAAATGAGTATAAAAGATTATATATAATATGGAGGTTAAAGTGGAGCAACTAGAAGGTGCAGGTAAAATAAACGCTGTTGAGTTACTGCAAGGTAATTCAAAGCTGAGACTGTTTGAATACACGCAAGAGGAGTATGACGAATTCAGTAAAGGGTTCGATGTATCATCAGTAAGAGACATGCTTGAATCTGTTTCTAGAGCACTTCAGGTAGAACAACCAGACGCAGAGCTTGTTAACTACCTTATAAACTACATACGCACACTCACGCAATCAGATTTAAAACGCTTTGAGAGTGTGGTAGAAAAGTTTACGGAGCAAAATCCTAACATGTTATGGAATATGATATCGTTAGATGATAAAGAACTCTATAAGACTCCAGATAAGTTTTATGAATGGCTTGCATCACTGAATGAAGAAGAGATGGAAGAGTGTATATACAAAGCTGCAGATGGTAAGAAAATACATCCACCTGCATCATATAAATCTATACCTGCTACACCACAAACTAAAGTTCATATATTAGATGGGTATATTGCAATAAGTTCTTCAAATTTAAAAGCGTTAGATAAGTTCAGAGACAGAGTTCTTAAGTCAAATAACTTTATATATGAGCATCGTATTAAAACACATGAAGGTGTTAAGATACATAGCTATATATTTAATATGGATAAAGCAAGTGATTAATAAAATAAATACATATATATAATATATGAAAGCAAAGAAAGAGAAAGTAGATTACTATACTGAGGTTAAAAATGGTATACTATTCATGGAATGCAAGATGTGTAGTCAGATGACCCAGGTCAGTGAGACAACTACAGCAGTAACTTGTAATTTATGTGTAAGGGAGTCTTATAATGAACAATTTCCATTCGAACCTGTTACAGGATATAAGCCTACAGGTCGACCTAGAGGTTGGGCTTTTATGAAAGAGTTTGTAGATAAAGATGGTAATGTATATCATAAAGGTAAAGAGCAACCCGGGTTGAAAGGTACCCTTAAACCTACCATTATAAAACCTAAAGTTAGTAAACCTAAACTGACAAAATCACAAAAGCAGCGAATTAAAACAGATGCATATGCTGCAATCCATAAATTGAAGAAAGAATTAAAGAAAGCTCGGTTTAAGAAAGATCTTAAGAGACTTAATTCAGAGATAAAAAAACAGCAAAAGCTTATTAGATAATAGTTGGAATAATGTAATTATTTTCTTATATTGTATAACATTAAAACAATAGGAGAAAAATTATGACCCATAGAGACCGAGTATACAAAGCTCTTAAGAGCGAGTGCGAATCAGAGATAAATGAAGCATTGTTAACATTAGATATGTGTTTCAAAAATGCAGTTGCAATAGGTGAGCATACCTCTGGACACTTTTTAGAAGAAGCTTCAAAAGCTTTAGAGAAATTAACAGATGGTAGAGACAAATTAGATACACTTAACACGTATTATAATATTGACCCTCTATTAAGTAAAGAAATTTTAAATGATTAACATGAGAGACATTTCACATTCAGTAATAACATTCACATTAATACTTTTCTGCGCTGTACTTGCCCTATCTACATTAGTTAGTTACGAGAGAAGTATTAAAGCACTTGAACAAAGTGTATGTGATAAGGAGTATACGATAGATAGTTTAACTACTGTTATTGATTCACTTGAATATAAAATAGGTACACTCAACATTAAGCATCAATATAAAGAGATCAAGCGAGAGTTTAAAGATATACTTGATGCAATTATATTTGTTGAGAGTAGCTATAACGATTCAGCATATTGCGCTAGTGAAGACGCAGTAGGGTGTTTACAAATTAGACAATGTATGGTTAATGATATTAATAGAATACTCACTAGACAAGGTTCAAGCTCACTTTACTCGTACAGTGATAGGTGGGATAGAAATAAATCTATACAAATGTTTACCATTTATTGTAAGTACTACAAGTTAAATGGAGCAGAAGAGATGGCAAGATGTTGGAATGGTGGACCAAGAGGTATTAATAACCCAGCAACGAAAAGATATTGGAATAAAGTAGAAACAAAAATAGAGGAAGCATATGCACTTAGATGAAACACAGATAGCTAGTAACTGGAACGAGTTAATGGATGTTATAAACCGAGAATTTACCGGTGATCGTAAAGATAAATTAATAGAAATGTACACGTTCTTTGAGGAGCGAATGATGTTAATGCCTGCATCAAGTTTTGAACATTACCATAACTGCTTTGCAGGTGGATATGTTGATCATATACTTAGGGTTATTAAAATTGCAGATGCAAATCACACTATGTGGACAACAATGGGTTCAGATTGTAACGGGTATACACGTGAAGAATTATTATTTGCTGCACTCAACCATGACCTTGGTAAGATAGGTACACGTGATTTAGAGATGTATAAACCTAATCCTTCTGAATGGCATAGAAAGAATCAAGGTAAGATTTATGAAATTAATCCTGAAATACCTTTCATGTCTGTACCAGATAGATCGCTATTACTATTACAAGAGTTTGATATTAAATTTTCTCAAAATGAGATGATGGGTATTAAGTTACATGATGGGTTGTATGATGATTCAAATAAGCCATACTTCATAGCGTTTAGACCAGAGTCTAGAATGAGAGTTAATCTACCTATTGTGTTACATCATGCAGATCATATGGCATCACAGATAGAGTATGAGATGTGGAAGGGTAGTTCAAATACATCTATCAAAGAATCTAAAAAGGTAGCTCGAAAAGCATATAACAGTAAGACTGTAAGTGGTGCGAGTGATTCTGCAAAAGATATGTTTAAAGATTTATTTGGAGATACAAAGTGATGATGTGGATATTAATAACGGTGAGTGTCTTTTTTATTGTTAGTGTATATATAAACATAAACTTATTAATAAAGACAGAAAGATTAGATTCAGAGCTAACAGATGTATCACTAACATTAGCAGATGTACTTACCACTATAGAACAAGTATATCAAGATATGCAAGAGATAGATAGCAAAGGATCTTTTAAATCAGATGATGAAGTGGGACATATATTTACAAGTTTAAAGCAAGAGATAGATATGTTACGTGAAAAGTATATTGGAGATAAAGATGGAGCAAAGTAGCCCTGTAGAGTTGTTCTATAAGAAGGTAGAGGTGAATAAAGTGCAAGCTGCACTGAGTGCTAGTATGGATACGGGACCTAAGCGCGGTAGACCGAGAAAGAATAAACTATACTTCACTCAGGATACGGAAGATGCTATTATTGCTTATAACGAAGATTCAAGTAACGCGTTACGTAACAAGGTATTTAATGATTACATACATAAACCTTTGTTTAAGATGGCAGAGAATCTAATACATAGGTATAAGTTTTATCACTTCGATGCAGCAACTAAAGATGTACAGCATGAGGTGATTGCGTTCTTGTTAGAGAAGCTACCAAAGTATACACAAGATAAAGGTAAAGCATTCTCATACTTCAGCATTGTTGCAAAAAACTACCTAATTCAAAATAATTATAAACATTACAATCGCAAGAAAGGTAAAGCAGATGTACTTGAAATTGATACCCAGCGTAATATTACCAATGAATCAATTCGTGGAGAATATCAATCAGAGGTACAAGATTTCTATCACCTGTTTATAGAGCATGTTGAAGATAATATTGATACAGTTATAAAGTACAAACGAGATATACCAATCGCGTATGCAGTATTAGAGATATTTAAGACTTGTGAGAACATAGAGACATATAATAAGAAAGCATTATATATAATGGTTCGTGAGATGGTTAATGTAAAGACGCAGTATATCACCCGCGTTGTAAATATATTAAAAGAGGAGTATAAACGGCTATGGTTAGTTTATAGAGGTATATAGCCGTATTATATTAAACTTAAGAAAGCGACTGCTAATACCGGGCGCTTTTTTATTTTTGTATATTTATATGTAAGGGGCATACTATGAGTGAAGAAAACAACGATGAGATATTTGAAGGTAAAACGTTTGAGAGTTTGTTAAAGGATATATATACAAACTCAACAAGGAAAGAGACTCAAATACAAATACTTATAACAGAGTTAAAACCGATGATAAAAAATATTGGTGATGCTGTTATAATTGTTCCGTTAATTAAAGATTACATGGAAATAGCTGTTAAGAATGATGAAGCATTAATAAAGATGGCTGCTATTGTTACTAAAGCTAGTTCACGCTCTAGTAGTGATGAAGGTTTAATATTAACCGATGCTGAAAAGGAGCAACTTATTGCTCAAGTAGAGAGAGTAGGAGCAGTTAAATAATGTCTAAATATTCTGATTCAGAAAACTTTCCAGATATAAGTGTTGGGGGATTGAAAGGTGGTAACAAACAACAATCATTCAATGATTCAGAGAGTGCAATAGCAAGTATTATACGTGTACTATCCGGCGGAGATGGTGAGTATCGTGGTGTTGGTGATGTTATAGGAAATATAATGACAGATCAACGCAACTTGATAAATATAAATTTATCACCAATGAACCCTCACCTTTTCACAATACCATTACCTAATGAGAAAGTACATTGCATAAAGGATGGTAAGACAGGTAACTGGTATTACACTGGAATTGTTTCTAAAAAGGGTATGGTTAATCATATGCTTAATGCTAACAATCCGATATATAAACCTGACGGAGATCCATATACAGGAGAAACATTTGTTTCACTACCTCGAAGTGTGAGATCACTTGATTTGTATGAAGGGGATGTTGTTATGCAAGGTAGATTTGGACAGAGTATTAGATTTTCTGCAGCTAATCCTACAACAACACTACCATGGGTAAGCCCTACAAACTCTATATCACCTATAACAATAATACGAAATGGTTACTTACCTGTCGAAGACTTCGAAACTGATTCAGCAGGTATTTGGCTAACATCTAATCAACATATAGAAATACCTTTACAAGCAGATCTACCACCTAATTTACAAAGTACACAAGATAAGTACAGCGCTGGACAAGTTATTATAATGAGTGATAGGCTTGTATTAGGGTCAAAGACGGATGATATTTTATTATCATCTAAAAAAACAATAGCTTTATGCACACAGGTATGGGTACATGAAGTAGATACAGTATTAGATACATTACATGCGTTAATAGACGAGGTAAAGAAGTTGTCAACAGAGGTAAAGACTCAGGCTATGGTAAGCTCACAGCAAACGTTCCCTGTACCTGGTGTAGGATCAACATTATTAAGTGTTCAAGCTCCTAGATTTTCAACATCCTTTCAAAATACCATACGCATTGAATCATCACTATCACAACTTAAAACAAATATAGAGGCTTTAAAGCAAAAATAACATAACTGTATATTTATTATATATACCATATATGTGGAGATTATTATGAAGATGAACAAGCTAGCAGCAGTAATTAAAAAGATTGTACGAGAAGAAGTGCAAAGAGAAGTGCGTAATATATTAACAGAGCAAAAGCTTACTCCTAAAAAGGAAGCTAAGCATATGTCGTTAACAGAAGCGCTCTCACAGACTGAAGCGGAAGAGTACCCGACAATGAAAACATTTAATGCACAAGATGCAAGAGCAGGTTTTGCAGCAATGCAAGATGGAGTAGGGTCAGCTCCTACCACACTAGTAGGGCATAACGGGCAAGTGGTGTCTGCAGACAGAGTAGATGCATCTGTAACAAAAGCATTGACGCGTGACTATAGTAAATTAGTACAGAGGTTTAAAAAGTAATATATGGCAAAATTAGTACCTAAAATATATCCAAATGATTCAACTTCCAATCCTATTGGTATTGGATTTCCTCTTGTAGTAGGTTCACCGAACCATAATTACACTACAACAGCGCAGGTACACGATAATTTACGTAATTTAATTTTAACCATGAAAGGTGAGCGAGTAATGCAACCGACATTTGGTAGTGATATATATTTACTATTATTTGAAAATATATATGACCAACAACTAACAGACTCAGCAACTATTGCAATTAAAAGTGCTGTTGCTACATGGATGCCATTTGTTACAATTAATAATGTTGATGTAACATCTGACGTGGATAACAATAAAACAACAATACAAATATTATACTCGGTTCAAGGGTGGCCTGCAGAAAATATTTTAAATTTATCGGTGGATATATAATGGCATATAATAATTCAAATAATGTACGTGATATAAGATACACGCATAAAGACTTTGCAGGTTTTAAGAATAACCTCATAGAGTACGCAAAAAATTACTTTCCTACAACTGTAAAAGATTTTTCTGAAACATCTCCATCAACAATGTTTATAGAGATGGCTGCATACGTTGGTGATGTATTATCATACTATACAGATTATGCTATGAAAGAAACGATGCTTTTGAGAGCTACAGAGAAAAAAAATGTATACTCAATAGCACAAGCATTTGGATATAAACCTAAACTAGCTACACCAGCAACAGCTAATATTGACGTGCAGTGTTTAATTCCTGCAACAGGTACAGGAGCAAACATTAAACCGGATTTTGATTATGCTCCTACATTAGATGCAGGTATGACTGTTGCAACAACATCAGGTATAAAATTTCATACAACAAATGTAGTTAACTTTGGATTTTCCAGTTCTGTAGATCCGACAGATGTATCTGTTTACTCAACAGACGCTACAACTGGTCGACCGGAATATTATGTATTTACAAAACAAGCTACTGTATTAAGTGGTGATAAGAGAGTGTTCCAGATAAGTGCAGGTGCAGTTTCTGAATACCCAACATATATACTAAACGCAGAAAATGTTCAGAGTTTAGATTCAGTTACTGATTCTGATGGTATGAGTTGGACAGAGGTACCTTTTTTAGCTCAATCAACTGTATTCGATGAATCTGTAAATGATATAGCAAATGATCCAACTAGAGCTGTTGGAGCAAAGGATACACCATACATCTTACAACTAAAAACAGTTAAGCGACGATTTGTAACAAGAGTTACCCCTGATGATAAAATAGAGTTACGATTTGGATCTGGTATTACATATGAGCAAGATGAGGTTATTGTTCCAAGCCCGGAAAACATTGGTTCAACATTACCTGGTGGTGTAAATAATTTAGATAAATCATTTGATCCTTCCAACTTTTTATACACAGATACATACGGGCAAGCACCATCAAATACAACACTATCAGTAACATACATGGTAGGATATGGTCTACAAGCTAATGTACCATCTAGTACGATAAAAAATATTATTAATAAAGTCGCAACATTTGATCGCACAAAGACATTAGTAAAAGGTACGAGGTCGGTTGTTGAGAGCTCTATAGTAGTTAATAATCCGGAACCTGCAACTGGGGGAATGGGAGCAGAGGATATAGAGAGTGTTAGGCAAAACGCATTAGGATATTATGCTACACAAAATAGGATGGTCACGCGTGAAGATTATGTTATTAGGGCATTAAGTATGCCTTCTAGATTTGGTACTGTTGCTAAAGCTTATATAGCATCTGATGAACAAATGCTACCAGAAGAAACATCAATATCTAATCCATTAGCAGTTAACATGTATGTTTTAACGTATAATGCTAAGAAAGAGCTAGCAACATTACCACACGCAGCAAAAGAGAACTTAAGAACATATTTATCGCAATATAGAATGATGACAGATGCTATTAATATTAAAGATGGTTATATTGTTAATATAAGTATTAATTTTGAAATAACAGTATTACCTGGTCATAATTCTAATGCTGTATTATATAGGTGTATAGATTCATTAAAAAATAAATATAATATAAAGAACTTAAGTTTTGCTAGTGCTATGTATAAAAAAGATATTTACTTATGTCTAGCAAATGTTGAAGGTGTACAATCAGTTACAGATGTAAAAGTAGCTAACTTATATAATGGTGAATATTCTAGTCATAGATATAACCTCGATGAAGCAACATATCAAGATGTTATTTATCCATCACTAGATCCATCTGTATTTGAAATTAAATATCCTACCAAAGACATTAGAGGTAAGGTAGTAACATATTAGGGATTATTATGATAAAGACACTATACCCAATAAGAGACACCACACTATACCAAGCATCAGAAAGTGCTAACACTAGTAAAGATGAAATATTAGAGATTTCTAAATATGTATCAGGTTCGTTTGGTCCATTAGCAGTGACAAGACCTATATTGCAGTTTAATACAACGCCTTTATCTGCATCTCTTTCCGCACAAGGTATTAACACTTCCACTACTTCAGGTAGCTTAAAATACTTTCTTAAATTGTTTATCTCAAAAGAGGAAGATATACAAAGAGATTATTCATTAGTTGTACACCCTCTCCAACGAGCATGGGAAGGTGGTACAGGTAGATCAACTAGCACGCCGATTGTAACAGATGGATGTAGCTGGAAGTATACAGATAGTGAAACAGCAGGTACTGAATGGGTTCCAGCAGGGGGTAGAGTGTTTGATTCCGCGGCTTATTCTAGTGTGCAAACATTTACTGATGTGCAAGGAGATATAGAAGTAGATGTAACAAATACAGTAGAAGGTTGGCATACCGGTGCAATTACTAATTATGGACTTTTGATTAAGAGAAGTGGCTCTCAGGAAACAGATAGTTCAATACAAGGTAGTTTATATTATTACTCTAGCAATACAAACACAATATATTCACCGAGAATAGAAGCAAGATATGATGATGCATCACATGCGTTTACCGTTACAAGTGGTAGTACGATAACGATAACAGATGAAATAGATATACAACCTAGATTGCGACCAGAGTATAAGCAAAACTCACAAGAGCGAATAGCTATTATAACCACGCAGAAGAATGGAGCTCGCACACAAGCCGGGTCTGTAGGATCAACATTTAGAAGTTCACTACCACAATCTTCATCGTATGCTATCATAGATAATGCAACAGGTGAGTATGTTTACAAACATGATCAACATGCAACGTATATTGCTAGAACAGGAGCATCAGAGCACTGCATTGATATAGATATGAATGGATTATTTCCGGAAAGATATTATGCAATTGAGTTTAAAGTAAATCACTATTCCGGTACAAACGTTATAGCAACAAGATATTATAAATCTAATACTGTTTTTAAAGTGGTGAGGTAATATGGCATATAATAATTTTACAGGTACAAGTAATATACAGCAAGCAGCAGAAAATGCAGAGCGAGGACCTGGTCCATCTAGCGCATATGAGCAACCTTTCCTGCCAGCTGAAGATGAAGGTCGAGGGGCTGGAGGCCCTGTAATTGCTGAACCTGTAATAGCAAACCTTTTAGGTAACATGCAAATTCCTACCACAGGGTATTTTATAGATCATACAATGCCACAGGAAAATATAATACACCGTTATGTGCCGAATGCAATATTTGATAGTACAGATATAGATGATTATGGTAGTGTTGAGATATATGAGTTGCTTCCTAAAGCACCGACGTATCCTGATACTATACCGCTAAATTTAGATCTATATGTTGCGAATTGGTCACGTGTGATTAATTTTGGAGGGGTAACAGATCCATCTAAAGATCCGAGAATAGATAATACCACAGAATGGAGTATCGGACAGTGGGCAACGCGACATAAATGGCCAGAGGATGCAACACTAGATCCAACATATGTATTCTTTACACAAGA
>Ga0181422_1000538_pt1 | contig 12333 bp, 10 predicted proteins | sample 45SPOviralmetaG_FD_130147 | JGI IMG/M metagenome (GOLD analysis project Ga0181422, IMG submission 130147) | Marine viral communities from the oligotrophic San Pedro Time Series (SPOT) site, San Pedro Channel, CA, USA - 45 SPOT_SRF_2013-07-18 | ecosystem: Environmental > Aquatic > Marine > Strait...
CAAGCAAGTGGTTTAAACACCAACTATGCTGCAGTTTACTACCCATGGGTTAAAGTATTGGATAGCTCAACAAATGTACCAGTAATGGTTCCACCATCAGTAATAGTACCAGGAGCAATAGCTGCTTCGGATAATATAGGAGCTGAATGGTTTGCACCAGCAGGTTTAAACAGAGGTGTATTAGGAAATGTACTAGAAGCTAAAATTAGACTAAACCAAGCTGAAAGAGACGTATTATATGATGCTAAAATCAACCCAATTGCAACATTCCCACAAACAGGAGTTTGTATTTGGGGTCAGAAAACATTACAAGAAAGATCAACAGCTTTAGACAGAATTAATGTTAGAAGATTATTAATTACACTTAAGAAATTTATTGGAAGTTCTTCTAAATATCTAGTATTTGAACAAAATACAGACGAAACAAGAATAAGATTCCTAAATATAGTAAATCCATATTTAGAATCAGTACAACAAAAACAAGGATTATTTGCCTTTAGAGTACAAATGGATGAATCCAACAATACTCCAGATGTAATTGATAGAAACCAGTTAGTAGGTGCGATTTATTTACAACCAACTAAAACAGCTGAATTTATAGTACTTGACTTTAATGTATTACCAACAGGAGCAACATTCCCTTCATAAAAAGTTAAAAAATAATATATTTATAATAGAACAATTAAAAAAATAAAAGATGGCAATAAAAGCAACTAACGATATGATGTTCACAGCATTTGAACCTAAACTACAAAATAGGTTTCTAATGAAAATTGACGGAATACCTTCATATCTTATAAAGAAAATTTCAAGACCAAGTATTTCTTTTGGAGAAGTAGTTCTTGATCACATTAACGTGAAAAGAAAAATCAAAGGTAAAGCTAATTGGGACAATATTACATGTGAACTTTATGATCCAGTAACACCATCAGGTGCTCAAGCAGTAATGGAATGGGTTAGATTATCACATGAATCAGTTACAGGTAGAGATGGTTACAGTGATTTTTATAAGAAAACTATTCATATTCACACATTAGGACCAGTAGGTGATGTTGTTGAAGAATGGATTTTAAAAGGAGCTTATTGTCAAAATGCTAATTTTGGTGATATGGATTGGACATCAGACACACCAGCAAACATTTCAATGACTATTGTAATGGATTATGCTATTCTAAATTATTAATATGAAATTATCTCAATTAAAAAAAATAATTAAGGAAACTATTAAAGAAATCAATAGTGAAAAACAACCTTTAAACGAAGAAAAAAACTTTATGGATTGTCAAGGAAATTGGATAAGAGCTAATGGTGTTGGTATTATAGAGGATCATGCTAATCCGGATGGTTCATATGATTTAGAGGGAGCTTTTAGGGTTATAATATCAGGAGCAATTAAAGCTTGTAAACATTTATTAAATGTAAGAGATACACAAGTAATGACAAAAAATTAAATATAATAATTATATAAAAATAAAGCGCCTATTTTGGCGCTTTTTTGTTTCTCTATATATGTATATCTGAACTAGTTTTAATAAATAAATAACGTTATGGAAGAAAAAACAAACCAATTTCCTACAGAGGAAGTTACTCTACCTTCAAAAGGCTTATTATATTCAAAAGATTCACCCTTAAGTACAGGAGTTCTTGAAATGAAATATATGACTGCTCGTGAAGAAGACATATTAACTAACCAAAATCTAATAGAAAATGGCACAGTAATTGATAAATTATTACAATCACTTATTGTAACACCAATAGATTATAATGATCTATTATTAGGGGATAAAAATGCTGTATTAATTGCAGCACGTATTTTAGGATATGGTAAAGATTACACATTTAATTTTAATGGAGAAGAAAAAACAATAGACCTTACAGAAGTAAAAGATTTAAATTTAGATGAATCATTAATTAAAGAAGGTAAAAATGAATTTGAATTTCAATTACCAACATCAAAAGTATTAGTTACATTTAAACTTTTAACTCATGGTGATGAACAAAAAATTGATAAAGAAATTAAAGGTCTTAAAAGACTTAATAAAAATATTTCTTATGATTTATCTACTAGAATGAAATACATAATTACATCTGTTGATAGAGACACAGATACAAAAGTAATTCGTGAATTTGTAGATAACCAATTATTAGCAAGAGATTCTAGAGAATTAAGAAATTACATTAGTAAAATTCAACCAAATGTTGATTTAACTTTTGAATATGAGAGTAGAAACGGGGATCTCAAAACATCATCAATACCTGTTGGCCTTAACTTTTTTTGGCCTGACGCCCAACTATAGGAATATCCTATTTTCCCAAGTGCATGACTTAGTGTTCCATGGCGGCGGTGGATTTAAACACTCTGAAGTATACAACATGCCTACTTGGATGAGACTTTTTCACATTCAAAAAATAAGTGAATTTAATAAAAAACAAAATGAAGAAGCAGAAAAAGCCTATAAGAAGCCAACCACTTCTAAAAAAACATTGGGTCCCAATGTAAACCCATCCTCAACTTACAATTTTTAATCAAAGACATCATACGATGTCTTTGTTTTTTTCATATTTATACTCGAATAACTTAACCAAAACATGGAAGAAAACAAATATTCAAAAGAAGATTTAGATAATCAGAAAAAAGTTGAACAATCTGAAATGTCTATTAAGGCAATCTTACAAGACCAATTAAGAGCTCTTAAAGAAATGGTGGGTACAAAAACTGAATCTGTTGATCTTTCTAAAGAAGTTCTTAGTCTCCATAGAGAAACAAATCAATTTATAGGTGAAAATTTTGATAAAACTAAAGAAATTGTAAGAGGAAAAGATGCTATAAATGCAAGTATTAAAAAAACTACATCATTAGAAAAAGAAGTAAGAGCCGAAGTAGAACGTTTAAATGTTTTAGCCATGGAAGGTGATGAATTAGCTAAAGCAGAAGCAGAAAATTTAGCTCAAAAATTAGGAACTTTAAAAGGAATACAAGCTGGATTAGACAATGAGCTAAAAACTAGAGATAAAATTAATAAAAAAATGGGAATATTTGATAATATTCTTAAAGGTATTAAAGACATACCCTTTATTGGTGAATTAGGATTAGGAGAAGATTTATTAGAAAACATGCAATTAGCTGCCCAAAATGGAAAATCTATTATAGGAGCAGCTTTTACTACAATTGGAGAATCAGCTAGAGAAGCTATAGGACCAGCATTTTTTACGGGGGTTATCGTGGCCGCTTTTCAAGCTAGTAATTCAATTAGAGATATAGGAAGAAATTTAGCACTTAGTAAAAATGAAGCTAAAGATTTTAGAAATAATTTAGCATTAACATCAGCTGGTTCTGAAGATATATTAGTTACTACACAAGGATTAATAGAAGCTAATCAAACTTTAAATGAAGTTAGAGGAACGGGAGTTAAATTTACTAAAGAACAACTTTTAGATACAAACAGATTACTTAAAGCAGAAGTACTAACAGTAGCAGCAGCAGGAGAATTATCTAAAATAGCTAACGTAACAGGTCAAGGTATAAGAGAAGCTTACTTAAACCAAATAGATGGAGTATTAGCAGCAGAACAAGAATCTGGAGTAAGATTAGACATTAAAGGAACATTAGAAGCTACAAATAAAATATCTGGTCAAATTAGAGCACAATTAGGAGCTAATCCTGCATTGATAGCTGAATCAGTAGCTCAAGCTAAAGCTCTAGGAATGGAATTAGAGGAAGTAGCATCAGCAGGAAAAGCTTTATTAGATTTTGAATCATCCATAAGTAATGAATTAGAAGCAGAATTATTAATAGGTAAACAACTTAATTTAGAAAGAGCAAGAGCAGCAGCATTAACAGGTGATTTTGAAACTTTAACTAGAGAAATAAATGCAAATGTAGGTGATTTTTATGAATTTAGTAAATTAAATGTTTTACAACAAGATGCTTTAGCTAAATCTGTAGGGATGAGTACAGATCAGTTATCTGAACAATTACTTAAAAAAGCAGATTTAAACAAATTAGCACAAGAAGCAAGAGCAGATGGTAGAGACGATATAGCTGCTAATTTAGAACAATTATCTGCACAAGATAATTTTAATGCTAGTGTAACAAAACTTAAAGGAGTATTTACAGATATAGCTTCTATCCTTACCCCTATAATTGATGGAGTTGCATCTTTAGCTGCATTTTTATCTGAATCAACTTTAGCAGCTGCAGCTTTAGGAGGAATAATGGCAGTATTAGCTGTAAATTCTATAGTTGGCGCTATAGGTTCTATATATAGAACTTTTGCAGGAATACCTTTTGGTCTTGGATTAGTAGCAGCTACAGGAGTTACTGGGGCTTTATTAGCTACTGTACAAAAAGCTAAAAGTGCACAATTAGCAGAAGGAGGTATAGTAGAACCATCACCTGGTGGTACTTTAGCAACCATAGGAGAAGGAGGTGAATCTGAAATGGTAGTTCCTTTAAGTAAAGCTAAATCAATGGGATTTGGTGGAGGAGGAATAAATAGAGACGATTTAATATCAGCTTTAAGAACAGTTGAAAGAGAAAAATCAAATCAAAGTTTAATAATAAGAGAAAAAGATTCAAATTATGCTGATGCAAACCCTATAAACAATCAGGGAAATAGTTATGAAGTAAAATATGAAACAAGTTTCAGTTAATTTATATGTATAATAAATAATAAAATAAAAAATTATGAGTTTAAAAAATAAAGCATCATTATATGATAGACATCAAAGAGGCACATTAGGACCCACAGTAGAAAGACCTGATGGTGAAGGACCAAATCCAGCTAATGGAAATTTTTTTACAGAAGAAGGACTTAGTGATTCTCCTTTTAATTCTGTAAGAGGACCTAAAAATGATCAACTAGTTAAATTACTAAATAAAGAAACATTATCAGGTAATTCAAGTACAGGAGTATATCAACCTGGTGAACTTGATTTAGATGGTGTTGATGGAGGAAATGGATACTTTCACGGTGTAGCTGATCCACAAAGATTTCAAGGATTAAAGATTGGTAATACAATTAAAAAAGATTTACATGAACACTTACTAACAGATTCATACACTAAAAATGGAGTAACAATAGGACCATCTCCAGGACCCTCAGGATTTTCTGATTTTCAAGATTTAGATGGAGGATTTGGAAATGTAATTACTACTGGTAGAAATAGTAAAAATTTCGGTGGACCATATGTAAATGGCACAGGACCTACAGACGGTCACTACTAAAAAATAAATTTAATTAATGGGGTTAAAAGATTTAAAATCAAATTTAGCGGGAGGAAACTTAGACCTTAGAGGAGCAAACCCCATAGATTGGCCTTCTCCAGAAGAAACTCCTTTTATGAAAGGTCCCTTATTTAACCTCACAGGAGAAGCCCCTCCTATCATAGATACTGTTACAGGTGGTCTTATAAGAGGGGGAGCAGTAACCCATGCAGAAAGAAATCTTACAGATGTTGCAAGAATTTCTAAGTTTTTAATCACTCCTAAAGGAATATCTTTTCTAGCAAAACAAGTAGGATTACAACTATCAAATCCTAGAATGGATAAACCTATGGCAGGTTTAATTTCAACATCAGATGCTAATCAAAGAACATATAATGCTGGAGTAAATACTTTAGCTTCAATAGGAACAGCGGGAACAGGAGTATATTTTAAAAGAGAAGGCCTTATACCAGGAACAAATGAAGGATATATAAATGCAACAGGTGGTTTTTTAGGAACTAATTTATTTGCAGATGATGAAGATCCAGATAGATTTAGATTTCAAAAAAGAAATAAACAAACAAATAGATTACTTTATTTATTTCAAGACAAAATAGAGAATAAAACAGATAGCAGTGGGGATTTAAAAACTGGAGAAGAATTATATTCCTATGGAGGTGGTCCTAAATCTCTTTATGGAATTGGTAATACTACAATAAGAAGATACACAAACACAGGAGGAGCTATTAGATATAGACTCCATGAATTAAATGGTTTAACAACTATACAAAACTTTTTAAGAACTTTAAACAAACCTCATTTTAATTATGCTAAAAGAACAAAAGATCAAAATAGAACCTTTAATAGAGAATCAAGATTAGGTTTAGGTAATCCAGGAGCCGTATATGGTGTTAATGGAGAAAGAGATGTTAAAATAACTCAAAAAAATAAAGATGGTACTTTAGATTATAATGTTTACTTTGAAGATAAAGTAGATAAATTAAACATGATGGATATCGTTAATATTAAGGACGGTGATTTTAGAGGTGATGGTTTTAGAGATTTAATTCGTTTTAGATTTGAAGCTGTCAAACAAGCATCTCCTACCCAAGCAGAAGCAATGGTATTTAGAGCATTTTTAGATGATTTTAGTGATAGTTATTCTGCTAACCATAATGAAATTAAATATAATGGTAGAGCAGAAAATTTTTACACATACAATTCATTTAACCGTGACATAAGTTTAAGTTTTAAAATAGCAGCTCAATCTCGTCATGAAATGATGCCTTTATATAGAAAACTAAATTTTTTAGCATCAAACACAGCCCCTGAATATAATAAAAATTCAGGTAGAATAATGACTCCTTACATACGATTAACAGTAGGTAGTTATTTAAATAGGGTTCCAGGAGTATTAAAATCAATTGGGATAACATGGCAAAAAGATTATCCTTGGGAAATTGCAATAGATAGTCCTGAAAAAGGAATGGATTCTCATATGTTAGTACTACCTCATGTTTTAGATGTTAGTGTTAACTTCCAACCAATTCATAACTTCTTACCACAAAAATCAGTATCAGAATCACCATTTATATTACCTCATTACGATCAAAGAGATGGAAAATTAAAACAAGAACAAAGATGGTTATCAAATGGATCTGCTATAGATAGGGACAGAGCAAGTGGGTTAGGTGTAAAAAAACTTAGAGGAGAATCATTTCCTATTCAAGGTGCATCTTTAAATCCAGATACTACTAATTTAAATCAACCATTTAGTACTTTTGATCCTTTAGGATTTGATAAAATTAAATATAATCCAAATAATCCAAATAATCCTAATAATATAGGAGCAAATGATTTACCAACAGATTTAGGAGTTTAATATAATAATATGCCATACAGAACAGAAAACATAAAACAAAAACTTACTTCAAATAGAAAAAGATATTACAAAAATGTAAAATATCCACTAATATCTCTTTCATTTAATGACATTTATGTTACTACTACTTCAGGAGACAGATTAGATAATTTAGCACATCAATTTTATGCAGATGTGGATTTATGGTGGGTTATTACTACAGCTAATCCAGGTGTTATAAGACGAGATAGTTTTAATTTAAAACCTGGTATAGAAATTAGAATTCCTCAAGATATAGAAAGTATATTAGAGGATTTTGAAAAATTAAATGAATAAGTTATGTCAATATTCCAAGAAAGTTTTCAGTCATATGTAGATCTTCAATTAAAAATTAGAGAAGCCATATTAAAACATGGTAATACTAATAATAGATTTGGAAGCACAGATATTCTTCATAGTACTATTGTAAAAGATAAAACTTCATCTACTGGTAAAGGTATAAATACTAATAATATAAGAATAGCTAATGGTGCTTTTTATACTAACACTGTAGAACGTCAATGTACTATTAGATTATCTTCAGGAGTAGACATTAATAATTCTTCTGACACAGCTAAAAATTGGATCTTAGAAGCAGGAATTCCACACGGAAAAGATTCAAATAAACCAAGAGAAGGATTTATACATGGTAATCGAAAAGGAAACGCATATGGGGATCCTACTATATTAGCAGATGCAGATGATGGTTTTGGTATAGTACCAATGCCGGGTATTGTGGATGCTAACATAAGAACTAAATCAGCCTATGGTTCACTTAGAGAAGCTCAAGTAAATTTTGTTTGTCATAATAGACGTCAACTTGAAGTTTTAGAAAGGTTATATATGAGACCAGGATTTATGTTATTATTAGAATGGCAATGGACTCCCTACATTAATAATAATGGAAAAATTGAAAAACGTCGAAAAACATTAAGTAATAAAAATGGAATATTTTGGAAGGATACATCAACGTTTGATCAAATGCAAAAACAAATCCATGCATATAAAAAACTTACAGGTGGTAATTATGATGGTTTTTTAGGGCTTTGTAAAAACTTCTCTTTTAAAGCAACCACTAACGGAGGATATGAATGTACTACTGAAATAATATCAACAGGAGAAATATTAGATGGTTTAAAAGGAAAAAGAAGTGGATTTAGAACAAAAAAAGAAAATGGAGACTTAAGAGAATTAGACGATTTTGAATTTTTTATGGAAGCCTTATTAGAATTTGGTAATGAAACTAAAGCACTTAGTACTATAAAGGATGAAAGAACTATAATAGAAAAAGTAAACCCTTGGGGTGAAGAAATAAGTAATAAAGAGGATTATTATACAAAATACTCAGAAGAAGGCAAAAATAATCCCTATAATAAGATGTTTGAGATTATGGTTGATTTAACTAAAACTATAGATTCAAATTTTAAAAAGGCTTTAGCTAAGACAAAAAATCCAAATTTTGGTAAATTAAGAGAAAAATTATATAGATTTAATGAAGCTGAAGAAGATGGTCTTTATAATAGTAGTAAAAATTTTGAAAATTTAAACCTTGAGGAGGATGAAAAGGATGATTTTGTAAATTATAGATCAACAGTTAAAAATATTAATAGAGTTTTAGATAAATTTATTATTAAAAAAGGAGAAATAATAACTATTAACGCTGAAAATAAAAAAACAATAAATAAAAGTTTATTAGAGGGTAAAACTACTATTTGTGGAATTAATGAATTACCTGGATCTAATCACACATATGTTAGATGGGATTTTTTAGCACATATTTTTAACACATATATTTTAGAAGAATATAAAGAAAAAGAAAACATAGCAGAAATAACCTGGACTCAAGAAATTAATAATACACAGCATTATCTTAATTATACTAATACTTTTGTAACTCCTCCCGTTCAAATCCCTAAAAATAAAGGAGACATTAACGAAAAATTTAATTTAGATAGTATATTAGGAATATCTTTAGACCCAAGTAAATGTTTATTACCACACCAAGTTAATCAATTTTTTCTAAATAAATCAAAAGAATTTCAAGATTCTGTTATAGTTAAAGGAGATAAAGCAACAGCTAGTGATTATAGTATTGGACTTACATTTTTTAGTGTAACTTATTTACAAGAATTATACACAAAATTAAGATATGATGAAGATGGTAATTTAAATAAAAATTTTAAGATTTTAAATTTTTTAAAAGAGTTATGGGAAGTAGATACAAATGCTGCTTGTGCCAATTCACATAATTTTCTTATACATCATGATAAAGAAAATACATCACATGTAAGGGTAATTGATTTAACATATCAAACAGGAGATGATGGTTTACAACCAGATGATCTTTATCAATTTAATATTCAAGATAATAAAACTATAGTTAGAGATTTTAATTTTAATTCTACAATTCCTAGTGCTTTAGCATCTACAATGGCAGTTGTAGCTCAAGATCCTAGATCAATATCAGATATAGAAAGTGTAACAGTTAATAGTCTTAATAAGGATCTTACTAGTAGATTTTCAGCTTTTAATGGTGTTTATGATTACACAACTGAAAATTATGAAATAAGATTTCAAAAAGAATTTGACGTAATAGATTATGCAAGAAGATTATATAGATATAACCAAAATTCATTAACAGGAATAAATAATATAATTTCTAAAGAAGAAAGAAATAAACCACAACCAAAATCAAATTCAGAAGCAATGGGACTTTACCAAAATCTAGAATCCACAGTAGAATTTTTACAAACTAGATACCCTTTAACTAATAAAGATGGAGAAGAATTTAAGATAAATGAAGAAATAAAAGCAGGAGCATTAAGAAAAAAAATAAAATCTCAAAAATCATCAATAATTCCATTAAAATTTACAGGTTTATTAGATGGTATAGGGGGTATAGTAATAGGTAATGTGTTTAAAATAAATAAAAATAGACTCCCTAAAGGATATCAAGGAAAAGATATAGCTTTTATAGTACATGGTGAAAGTCAAACAATAACATCTGGACAAGACTGGACAACAGAAATATCAGGACAATTAATTTTATTAGATATAAAAGGAGAAGAAGAAGAATTTGAGGGTACTATACTTTCTCCTAAAATAACAGACGAAATAGCAGACGCTATTGATCGTAATGAAAGTGAAAAAACACCTAATGCAGATAAATTAAGAATACTTTTAAGAGCATTAAAATACACAGAAAAAGGGGAAGAACTTTCAAATAATGGAGACATTTCAGAAGAAATGTTTTTATATGCAGGAAGTGTTTTAGTAGAAATTCATAAAGCATTAGGGAATAAAGTTCAAATAGAAGCAACAGCAGGTAATGATAAACATCATGCTAATTCCAAGTCAAGTAGACATAAAACTGGAAATGCTGTTGATATTATTATTAAAAACCCTAAACCTAAAAATGTGAAACCTACTACTGGAAACAAATATGATAAAAATTTATATAGAATAAATAGGATATTACGAGGATTTATTGGAGCTAAATCTGCTGGAGGAGAATATGCATATTTAAATGAGTATGCTTTCCCCTCAGAAGGTGCAACTGGAAATCATTTTCATATTTCTTATAAAGTTGGAGGTGGTTCTGAAGGAGGCCCATCAGGCTTTAAATCTAATATTAAAAGTGCTTTTCAACAAAATTTTACAGGACCCCCAACTGTAGAAGGAATTGCTAGTGGATCAATAGATAATTTAACTTTATCTACTAGATTATTATATAATAACATGAAAGACGAACAAGGATTAACATATAATAAAAATGATGAAAAACAAATATTATCAGAATCCTTACTTGAGTTTTATATGCAGAGTCTTACTTATAATTCTACAGGTGTTTATTCTAATGTTGTTAATTCATTTAATGTAGAACCTCCAGAAATATTATAAAAATGTCATATATCCCTAAATCAAAAATAATTGTAAAAATTGCTCAATTTTCTGACATTGAAGAAAATTTCTTTAGTAAATCATCACCTAATAAAGCATACACTGGTCCTTATATAGAAACAAGTGATGGCAGATATTTTATAGGAACTAATTTTACAAATAATGGAGGTGAATTATTTAAAAAACTAAATATATCTGCTAATTTTGGAACAGGAGAAGATTTTGATACTTATTTAAATTTACGACCAACCCCTTATAATTTTTTAAATAAAATAAAACCAATTCCCGCAATTAAAAAAATACCTACGGAAAAAGATTATGAAAGAGGATATTATAAAAGATATTTTTCCTCAAGAGTAAACCAACAATTTGGTTATAAAGAAATTAGTTTTAAAACTTATAATTCTATTAACCAACAACAAGGAGAATATGATCACCATTTACATGATGTAGGATTAATTAATTGGGCTATAAAAGGAAATGTTTATAAAATAAACCAATTAACTTTAATAGAAAAAGAAAAATCATTCCCTAACATAAGCTATTTATTTCCTATTTTAAATGAATTTCAACGTCCTGATTTACAAGTACAAACAGATTTAACAACAGAAGGAGAAGAATTATATTATGCTGATGGTACCGAATACATTGGTTCTTATCATATTCACCCAACAGAAGGACCTATGGAAGGAGCTAAACATATATTAACATCACATTCTAAATTATATTATTCTGATAATTTACCTATTCCCGCAAGAGATACTTCTATAGATGAAGAGTATAAACAATACTTAGAAGAAGAAAAGAAAAAAGCTAATAGAATTAGAAAAAATAATATAATTAATAGACCAACAGCCACTAGAGATCAAACAAGAACTACTCCTAGTAGAACAAACACATCACCCTCCACAACTACACCTAGTAGAGGAAACACATCATCTCCTGTAGGAGGAAGTGGTTATTAGATAAAATTTTATTACACTGATAAGGTATGTTCTATCTTATCGAAACAAAAAATCAATTAAACAAACTAGAATTAAAGTTATCTTCTAGTTTAACACGTTATCTTGAATTTATTCAAGGCAATGACAACACACACCCTCAATTAGCAGAAATAATAGCAGTATATCTTAATGTTGATGGTGAAGATTTTATTATACCTTTAAGTCATTTAGAATGTATAAACCAAGACAGAGATCTTGTATTTAGTTTATTGGAAAGATATGATTTTTGTGTTTTAGATAAGAAAAGCAGCTTACACGCGGCCCCACACATTTCTTATACGGATATACAACATTCAATACCTTTATTAGACCAACATACAACC
>Ga0181422_1000539_pt1 | contig 12332 bp, 8 predicted proteins | sample 45SPOviralmetaG_FD_130147 | JGI IMG/M metagenome (GOLD analysis project Ga0181422, IMG submission 130147) | Marine viral communities from the oligotrophic San Pedro Time Series (SPOT) site, San Pedro Channel, CA, USA - 45 SPOT_SRF_2013-07-18 | ecosystem: Environmental > Aquatic > Marine > Strait...
ACAGATACACCACAAGAGGGTGTATCTGATGAAAAGGTCAGTGGTAAATACTTAATTGTTAACTTGGCACATGAATTTACTTCCGATGGTCAAACTGGATCATTAACACATTTGACAATCGTTCGTGATACTGATGGTGTATATACTGTAGAGGAGGATTAATAGATGAATAAAGGTTTCTTTGGAAATAGTCCTAAATTCTGGATAGGGCAAGTTCCACCATTTCAAACTACAAATAAAACTGATGCCAATAGATGGGGTGATCGTGTTGAAGTAAGAATCATGGGGTATCACCCCGCAGAAGGAACGAAGTTATCTGATGATAAACTTCCATGGGCAGTAATTCTTCGTCCTACTTCACATGGATCTCTAAATAAAGTATCAACTGGTCTTTCTGGTGGTGAAACTGTATTTGGATTCTTTTTAGATGAAAAATGCACTGAACCAGCTATAATTGGTGTTCTTTCAAGAACCGGTGCTGATGTTGATATTCCTACTGATGAAGCGTCAAAAAAACAAAGCACAGGATTCAAACGGATCGATCCATTTCACGGAACAATACAACCATCTAGTTATCAACTTGCAGCTGGAGAAGGATCAGGTTCACAACAACCTGTTCAATTATCAACACAAGATTTCTTTAAGAAAAATCCTAATACATAATAACCATGACGACTCAGTCTAACGCATTAATTGATGACACCTCAATGGGAGGTAAAGAAAAATCTGATAAGAAGTATGGTATAAAATACTATCAGACTGTTGCGTGGAATCTTGAGCAGATAGCAAAGGAAGAAATTTATAGTAAAGGTGATCCTTGTGATAGTAAAGGTGGATTATCTGATATAAATCTAAATCTACAAAAAATGTTTGTATTTTTGCGTGGAATTCAGAAATACGGTGATTTTTATATCAACGGTGCAATTAATAAAATCCAAAATTTAAAAAATACAATTAGTGCTATTACTGGTGCAATTGCAGGTATTCTTAAATCTCTGGTTCAAAGATTAAGAAACTGGGTCATGAATAAGTTGAAATCTCTTATTCTTGAAGCACTTGAAATGATTATGACTAATTTCATGAGAACAATCAAGGAATCAATTGTTGCTGCTGTTATTGATCAAATCTTCTGTTCTTTTGAAAAAGTTATTGCTGGATTATTTGGTCTCGTTGGTGATTTCTTATACTCAATGATTGGACAAGTTATTCAAACGCCATTCTGTGCTGCAGAAAAATTTGTAAATGCACTCATTAATCGTCTTACAAATGATATTGATAATATTCTAGGACCAATTTTTGATAATATTAATGATATTCTTGGAGGAGTTGGTAAAATATATGGTTCTGTTTCTTCTGCTATTGATTTTATTCTTGGATTCCAAGGTTTCTTATGTGGTGGTCCAGAATGTCCAGAGGTAAAAGAGTTTTCATTACAAGGATGGGGTGGACCATCTAAAGCAGAAAAAGATAATTTTTCAAACTTTAATTTTGGCATTTCACCAAATTTCCCTGGAGAAATTTCGGCTGGTGCTGATGAATGGATGGATAACTTCTTTGGTGAGGAAGGTAATCAAGCACAATCACCAGGAGAGTGTTATACAGGTAACTTTGAGTGTGGAATACCTCAGGTTAAAATTTTTGGTGGTGGTGGATCTGGTGCTATTGCACAGGCAGTTGTTAATAAAGTTGGACAAGTTATTGGAACTAACTTACTAAATGGTGGATCTGGTTATAAATCGGCACCATTTGTTCAAATTGTTGATCCAGCAGGATGTGGGGCAGATGCCAGTGGTTTTGTTATTATGAAAACGGATGATAATGGATATGATACTGGTGAGATAGAAAAAATTACAATAGCAAACCCTGGAACTGGGTATGAAAATAACTATAATGGAGGTGCTCCTGCGGTTACAGCATTCTATGGAGCACCTAATCCATTAACAGTTAATAACTCAGTAACTTTAAATTGGAATGTTGTTAATGCTGATGAAGTCTCATTACAACTTGAAGGATATACTAATTTACCTTTAAGTGGAAATGTGACTCTTCCTGTTATGGAGGATGATGTTATTTTTGGACCAAATGAAACTCAAACAACAAAAACATTTACATTAAAAGCAACTAAGATAAATAAAGGTTCTTCTCCTCAAGTAGTAGAACAAACTTTTATTCTTACAGTTAATCAAGAGGGGGAATCCTCGGAGAATATAAACACTGAAGCACCAATAATTAGTTCTTTTACAGCATCAAATACAAAGGTTGTCACTGGAGAACTTGTTTTACTGAGTTGGCAAACACAAAACGCAGAGATAGTTTCATTGTCTGGTGCAGATGAAAATAGTTCTTTACCATTTAATGGAGCAATAACCACAGTAATACCAAAGGATTTGAATTTTCCATCAGACGGATCTGGTGTTTCTCTGACATATAATCTAACTGCTCAAAACGATAATGGTATAGCATCACAAAATAATGGTTCTATCATTCAGACGACAACACAATCAATTACTTTAACAGTATCTCAAGGAACTCCACCAACTTCGATACCTGGTGTAAATCCACCTGAAGAAGATGGTGGTGATGGAACTGGTGGTGATGGTGGTGATGGAACTGGTGGTGATGGTGGTGATGGAACTGGTGGTGGTGACGGTGGAAATACTGCTGATGATACTACTGGTGGTGGTGGAACTAGTCCTGGTGGAGGAAATGTTTTAGACGATGGCGGAACCACCACAGGTAGTGATACAACAATTACACCTGGTGGTGATGGTGGTGATGGAACTGGTGGGACAAGTGGAACAGGAAATAATGATGCTGTTGCTACAATTGATAGTGTGGATATTCTCGACACAGGAATTGGATATAATGATGGAGATACTATAACTTTAGATGATGGGGATGGTGGAACATTTGCGATTGATGTCAATAATTTAGGACAAATAGTTGATTTTAGAGTTTTAGAAACTGGATATGGTTATACAAAGATTCCGAATGCAAATATTTCTAGTGCGGCAGGACTCGGTGCTAGATTTAGAGTAAATCTAAAATTTACACCACTTAATGATTTCATTAAAACGGGACAAGTTATTGATCCAAATAAATTGGTTCAAGTAATTGATTGTATCGGAAATACTAGACCTAATATTGGATATGTTAATGGCACTCCATATTCAGGTCCTTTCCATATTCATACACGAGCAGATGGAACAACTGTGAGGATGGTTGGTGTTAACCACATTAGCGAATTCCATGAAACCATCTATGATACAATTGAAGAAAGTTTGGGACAAGTAAATCAAAGAATTGTTCAACCACAACAATCTACAACTACTACTTCTACGACTACTACTACCCCAACATCCACATCTAGTAATACTACTACCACCACTACAACATCTACATCTCCATCCACTTCTTCTAGTAGTTCTAGTAGTGGATCTAGTGGTTCATCTGGATCTAGTGGATCTAGTGGTGGATATGGATATTGATAATAAATACTTAAAAATTTGATAACAGATGTCAAACGCACCAGATTATACAATCACTGCTAACCCACATGCTTTTATGCACTGTGGACCTGTTACGCATGAAGGAATTGATGATAAAAGAGATCTGACTATCATTACGTCGGCAAATAATTCTATAATTCACTCAAAGAGTGGAAATAAGAATGAAAGAATACAAGGATTTAGTGCAGAAGTAGTTGCAATTAATGGTGATCCATCACAACATGGTGGAGTTGCTAAAGCAATTATTGCAAAAACTGGTGATATTGTATTAAATGCTGAAAATGGTGACGTATATATTAATGCTAGAAACATCTTCTTTAATGCATCTGGAGAATCTGGGCATGGTAATATAATGTCTAAGTGCAACGGATTCTATCAAGTTACCACAGGTAGTGAATATAGATTAGCTGCAGCAAGAATGTGTATTGTGAGTGAGGGAAATATGAATTTTGTTGGTGATATGATGTTGTCTGGAAATTTTAACAAAGGAAGTGCTGTTTCAAGTGCAGGATTTCTTAAGAGTATCTTATCTGGTAATTGGGCATCATTGATTACAGCAATTAGTCAGACTTGTAAATAAGGAGAAATAAAATGCTTGATAAACTAGAACTAGGCAGTATTGATATAATGACTCCACTTGGTGGTGGTGCATTACAATTACCTAATGGATTATGGGAACCAGGATCACTTTCTGCACATAAAGGACATTTTGGTGTGGGTGCAACTGCAATCCCATTCACGGCAGCATTAGTTGCTGGACCAGCAATAACTTCTCCACTTACATTTAATTCGATTGGTTTGAACAATCACGTTGGAATTTACAACGTAACTGGATCACACATTAAGATTGGAGCAAATTTATCTTTAGGTGCTTTAGAAGCATCATACAATGCAATTTCTCAAAAAATTACAGGATTATTCTCAAAAATTGTTCCAGCAGCCAAAGAAATAACGCCTGTTTCTGCTAATATATCACCAGGTGGAGCATTAATGGGTGTATGGACCTTAAATTCAATTCTCATTTCAACGGAACCTGATGCTGTGGGTTCTGATATTAGACTGAAAAAAAATATTAAAAGACTTGATGATTTAGATTGTTTGAATAGAATTATGCAAATAAATCCAGTTTCATATGAATGGAGAGAGGAAAAATTACCTTCAGCATTCTTAAATGAGCATCGCGATAAAGACGATCAATTGAAACGAGAAATTGGTTTTATTGCACAAGAAGTTGAAAAATATGTTCCAGAAGTAACTGCAACTAAATTATTTTACGATAAACCATATAAAGCAATTAGGTATGGTAAACTTACAGCATTACTAGTTGGTGCTTTACAAGAGCAACAAAAGGAAATTAATAGTTTGAAAGAAAGAATTACAGTATTGGAGGATTCATAAATGTCAATTGATGATGCACTAAGAAGACAAGGCATTGATATATTAGAAGCAGAGCAGGTAGAGTTAGATGGTGCTTTTGAAAAACAAACTACAGAAAGAGCACCAACTGCTTTAGAATTTGATAAAATTGAACAAACGGAAGATGGCGCTTGGACAAAATCTAAGTATACACCAAAAGAAACATTTTATGATGAGGATGTTGTTCCTCAAAAAGAAAAAGAGATAAAAAATAAAGCAGATGTTCTTCAACGTCTTTGTAGAGAAGTTGATAATAAAGTGATGAACTTCAATAATCAAATTAATGTTAAAAAACAACAAATTGTTAATTTATCAATAGAAGCAACAAATGGGAACTGTAATCCAGGTATTGCCCAAAGCACTACAGGAACTCCTGGACAAGTTGGTTATTCAACATCATTTGTAAGTAACACAACTGTCAATAATGATGTTGAATTTGTAAAGATATATGATAAGATGGCAGGTCCTGGATACGATTCTGGAGCACAAAATCCATTTGATCCTGACAGAACTATTCATTTAGATTCATCATACTCTGGATTTGGGTATAAAAATGTAAGAGATAATAAAGAAGTTAAAAATAGTTCTAATGTTGCAACTGGATCATCAGTTGATGGTAGTGGTTCTTTTATCGGAAATGGTAGATTTGATCTCACAACTACATTAGCATCACACCAAGCAGGAGTTCCATTAGTTGGTTATACCTATAATGGTGCAGGAGTTGCTCCAGCAACTGATACTAGTGTGACTCCTGCTAGATGTGTTGCTATTGCATCAAATATTGATACAATCTATCAAGAAATTATTCAACTTAGGAAAGAGAGAGATTCTCTCCGTGGAACACTAAATGAGGTTAAAAAGAATAAGTCTGAAAAAGAATTAACCCATTGGGGGATGCAAAATACAAAAACAGAATCCACCAGAAGAAGAACTTCAAATAATAGAGCTATTGAAGCTCTTAAAGTTTTGGATACTGAGGAAGATGTTACTGCTTTACCTGAGGGTCTTATGCTTGACTTAGATGCATCAAACAATTCATCTTATTTTGGAACTGGAACTATTTGGTATGATCTGGCAGAAAGCACGGATGTTGCTGGTAATGATGCAGATCTTGTGGGTATTTCAACTTTTATTGAAAGCACAGTTTCGGTCTTACAAAATCACTTTCAACTTGATGGAGATGATGATCATATAAACTTTGAAGCACCAAACATTGATGCAAATACTACAACAGTAACGGTTGAAGTATTAGCACAAATTCATATTGACACTCAAATTGAAAATACTGACGGTTATATGATTTTTGGTTGGGATGAGTATAGTGTATGGACGGGACCTGTTATTGGTAACGGAACGCAAATAGCACTTGGATTTAACACTGGAAATGGTGATCTATATGGATTGACAAGAGAAAGAGTTGGACAATTGGGCATCAATAAAGATGATGGTCCAGCAAATCCAGATCGTGATTCATCACCTGGACAATGGACACATTATATTTTTGAAATGAGAAAGGATGTTTCTTACACGAATAACAAAATTTACATTAATGGAAATCTTCAATCAGCATTAGAAGTAGTTCGTGCTGGTAATGGTGAAGATGAATCGGAAAGAAATTTTAATCCTGCAAACTATGGGCAGGGAAGAATTTCTGGAAGAAGATTTGACACCCTGTATAGAATACCAATGGAAATCTCGTTGTTTCGTGTCTATAATAAGGCATTAACGCAGGAAGAGGTCACAGAGCGTTATGATGCTGTAGGTGGACGGTTTGTTAATTGATACAGTTGACATTCTGGGGGGAGATGCTCTATAATTATAGGGTAATCAAGAGAACACCCCAGAATGAACACTGAAACTTTTGTTCAAGGCGTAGTGATTGATATTTGCACACGCACGTTCCTTCTTTTCAGCGATCAAGGAGATGAGAAGATTATAGAATGTGAAACTGCCGAACAATTTATGAACGTGATGGAGTGTTGCACTTCCCACCTTAATGATGATCAAATTGAATATGCTGATCTTGCAATTTATGGAAAGGAGAATTGATGGAAGTTTTTACTCTAAAAGAATGGGAAGATAATTTTGACGAACTCATAGGAAGAGTTGAAAAAGGTGAAACCATAGGTATTGTGAGAGAAGATGGTAAAGCAGCAGTAATGATGCCTGCTGATGATGAAATTCTACGAATACATACTGAGCAAAATAACGACGCTCAGTAATTCATCATCAGGGAGTGTCGCATAATGGTTAATGCGCCCTGCTTATAACGGGGTCATCCGAGTTCAATTCTCGGCATTCCTATCTGCTTCCTTAGCAATCTGGTGAATGCAGCAAACTCATAATTTGCCTAAGGTGAGTTCGATCCTCACAGGAAGCACTAAGCGAGTATGGCGGAATCGGTAGACGCACCAGACTTAAAATCTGTTGAGAATTAATCTCGTGGGAGTTCAAGTCTCCCTACTCGCACTACTAAATATAAAAAAATAACATGATATGTCTTATACCGTAAGCACATCACATTGTTGGTATAACGACCAGAGAATAATTGTAAGAATGTATTTTCTGGAAGGTGTCCCATTTACTTTTGACGAACTTCCAGATGGTCATCTTTATGATAGAGAATTGATAGAAGAAGCAAATAAAAATCAATCTTTAGAAGTAGATGATGTATACGCCGGATCAAACTATTTAATTTTAGAGCAAGCACATCCTTGTTTTGATGATATTCCAATAAAAAATCCAAAAACACTCCCAGAAGATTTAATTCCTTACTTTACTAAGGAAGATTTACTGGGATAAATAAATCATAGAAAATAATCTGAGCCATATAATCCGATGCCTCTTAATAAGCTAGAGAATTTTATCAAGAACTATGAAGGTAGAATTCTATATGTAAACTCAAATGATCTTGATGCGACAGATAGTATTACTAATCAAGGTAACTCTCTAACAAAACCCTTTAAAACTATTCAAAGGGCACTGATTGAAGCATCTAGATTTTCGTTCTTAGTTGGTAATAATAACGATAATAACGCAAGAACAACTATTCTTGTTTTCCCTGGTGATCACACCATTGATAACAGACCTGGTTTTGGTATTAAGAAGACTGGAACTGCGCTTGCACAAGCAGTTGCACCTAATGGTAATACAACTGAACCCGCATCAGATGTTTTTAGTTTAAATCTTGAGTCAAACTTTGATATTAATCAAGAAGATAATATCCTTTACAAGTTTAATAGTGTTGAGGGTGGTGTTATCATTCCTCGTGGTACTTCTATTGTTGGTCTTGATTTAAGAAAAACTAGAATTAGACCTAAGTATGTTCCAAACCCAACTGATCTAGATGTTCCATCAACTGCCGTCTTTAGGGTAACTGGTCTCTGTTATTTCTGGCAGTTCAGTTTCTTTGATGCTGATGAAAGTGGATTAGTATATACAAACAATAGAGTCTTCACTCCTGGATCTGGTAATCTTTCAACACCAACATTCTCTCACCATAAACTTACGTGTTTTGAGTATGCTGATGGTGTGAATATTCCTGGCGGTTTTGAAACAACCGACTTGGATATGTATTATGCAAAACTATCCAATGCATTTAATGAAGGTTCTGGTAGACAAATTCCTTCAGCGCAGAAATTCCCACTTGCTCCAGATGCTTTCGCAAAAGAAAGACCAGAATGGGAAATTGTTGGCGCATTTGCTGCTGACCCCATCACAATTTCAGACATTATTTCTGGTGATGGTGCAACTCCAGATCCAGTTATTACTGTTACCACAGTAGAAGATCACGAATTAAATGTTGGAACACCAATTAAGATTCGTGGTATTGATGTTGATGATTATAATGTTTCGACAACAGTTGCGTCTGTTACTGGGGAAAAAACTTTCACGTACCTATTATCATCTATAAGGAGCAATCTTCCTGCAGATCCATCTGGATCTGGCACAGTAACAATTGAAACTGATACTGTTAAAGGTGCATCACCATACATATTCAACTGTTCACTCCGTTCTGTATGGGGTATGAATGGTCTGACTGCTGATGGTGCGAAAGCGGATGGTTTCCGTTCTATGGTTCTGGCTCAATTCACGGCAGTCTCCTTGCAGAAAGATGACCGTGCATTTGTTAAGTATAATGCCCAGACAAGATCTTATGATGGTATCAGTGTCACTAAAGTAACTGGTTCGGCACTATCTTCTGGTTCGGCATCTACAAATAGTGAGACTGTTTATCACCTAGATCAACAGGCAGTTTATAGGAGAGGATGGGAGACTGGACATGTTCAACAAAGAAACGATTCTATTCTACAGATCGTTTCGGTCTTCGCAATTGGTTTTAATAGACACTTCAGTGCAGAATCTGGTGCTGATGCATCGATTACAAACTCCAACTCCAACTTTGGTCAAACTGCACTGGTTGCAGATGGATTTAAGAAAAAAGCATTCGATAAGGATGATCATGGATACATTACTCATGTCATCTCACCAAAATCTATTCGAGACAGATCAGTAAAAGTTGATTGGATTCCTATTGACGTTGGTCTAACTACTGCCGTTGGTATTACAAGTCACTTATATCTCTTTGGATTTAATACTAAAGATAATGTTCCACCAAATTTAATCTCTGGTTATAGAGTTGGTGCAAGACAGGATGAAAAATTATTTTTAGATCTTCCTGCAACAGCTTCAGTTCGTGTTGCAAGTTGTTCAGTCTTTATGACTGATACTGATATATCTGGATCTCAAATTACTCCAACAGGATCTACTTCATCTAAAAAAGAATTTATCGTTGTTAGGGGAACACAATCACCAGACTTTAATTTCTTAGTTTTAGATAGCAATCATAATCTCAGAACAGGTGAAAAGGTTATTGTCATAAGTGATGATGCTGATCTTCCTGAAGGTCTTAACCCAAATAGACCTTATTACGTAATCACAACACAGAATGCGAATCAAATTAAATTAGCGTCTACGCCTGCAAATGCATCAAATGATCTCCCATTAAAGTTGTATGGTGGATCTAATCTGAGAATCATTAGTAGAGTTACTGATAGAGATTCTGGAGAAATTGGATCTCCAATTCAGTATGACCCCAATAACAGTAACTGGTTTGTTTATGTAAATCAAGATAATGAAATCTATGATCAGTTAAACACTTTAGGTGTTGTTGGTTTCGCTGAAGATAGAACGGATGTTACTTTCTTCAAGAGAATAGCTGATAATAGAAGTATTGATGACAAGATTTATAAAGTTAGATTTGTAATTCCAAAAGAAACAACAGGAGCAAAAGATCCACAAGAAGGATTTGTTCTTCAGGAATCTAGTATTACTGGAGCACTCACAGATGCTGAACTTTCATTATCGACAATCGATGCAGATAATGTTAGATTTAAGAGAAATCCAGGATTTATCAGCACTTGTTCTGTAGCGACCAATGAGGTCACAATTATTACAGAACAACCACATAAATTGGATATTGGTGATCGTGTTCTTATCAAGAATGTTAAATCAACTGGAAATCCAACTGGTGTTGGTGTAAGTGGATATAACGGTGATTTTGTGGTTGATAGTGTTGTTGACACTATGACCTTCACATATTCAACAACCGATAGAAATAATGTTACTCATAATGTTGGTGATTACACTGGATCCTCTTCTGCAGCAAGAGACACAAATTTGCCCAGATTTGAAAGAAATGACTTAGAATCAAATCTCTATATCTACAGAAGAGATATCATTTCTCCATATGTGGAGAATGTTTCTGATGGTATCTATCACCTATACGTCCTCAATTCATCCAACCAGGTTACTGAAGAATTTACTAACTATGAATATGAGCAGAATGTAACTAATTTATATCCACAATTAGATCGTGACAATAAACTTGATAACCCTGGAGCATCAAAATCATTTGCACAAAGATTCCCTCTAGGTGAAGTTCAAACTAATGACCTTCAAAAGAGTATCACTAGAGAAACTGTAGATATTGCTTTTACTAAATTTGGTATAACACCTAAGGTATTGAGAACTTCTCCAATATCTGTTGGTGTTGCAACGATCACAACAAAACAGGATCATGGATTAAACGGTATTATTGATTTTAGTGTTCTAACAGGTGGTAGTGGATTCGATAATGGATCTTACTTCAGCGTAAGACTTTATAGTGATAATACCTTCACAATTTGGCAAGGTGCTACTGCCGATGTTACTGTAACAGGTGGTTCAATCACATCTGTGACGATTGCATCACCTGGTTCTGGATATTCTGCTGGAGAAACATTATATTTCCAAGGATTTGCTGGAGCAAGCATTACAATTAATGCTGCTTGTTTATCATCTCCAGATAATAATGCTCTTCAAGTAACTGGTCTTGGAACTGTTACTGATGGTCTTTATAGAATTTCTTCTATTCCTTCCAGAAATGAAATTGCAATTGCAAAAACATCTGGTGATCCAGAGATTTTTGAAAACCAAATTGTATTTAATATTGGACCATCAGCAAGTGTAAGCACTCGTGTATTTGATGCACTTGTAGGAATCACAACAATTACTACAAGCACTGCACACGGATTAGTTGCTGGTAACCAATTAAGAATTCTTGACTCTTCCGATAACAATCTCGGTGACTTTATTGTTAAGGATTCTGCAGGAATTACCACCTTTACGGTTGGTAAAGAAATTTCATCCGATGCAAATCGTGTCTTAAAGCACGGATTTAATGCCAATGATTTTACATCTGGTGTTGATGGAGAGAACTTAGGTTCTAGAGGTATCCCACTCTATGATAATCAGTTTGGTTCACTTGTTAATGATCTAACAACAGCCTCTTCTGGTGGTAAATCTTCATTCGCCATTGCAACAAACTCTGTTCAGGGTAGTGTTGGTGTTGGAACCACTGCAAGATTCCCACTAGGAAGTTACATTGAGGTTAATGAAGAAATTATGAGAGTTGCAAGTAGCACTCTCACTGGTTCTGGTTCCAATGAAATCACTGTTCTTCGTGGATCTCTTGGAACTGCGAAACAGGATCATCCTGCAAGTTCATTAATCAAAAAGATTAAACCAATTGCTATTGAACTTCGTAGACCTTCAATTCTTCGTGCTTCGGGTCATACGTTTGAATATCTTGGTTATGGTCCTGGTAACTACTCAACAGGTTTACCTCAAGTTCAGGTAAGAACACTTTCTGAGAATGAAGAGTTCTTAGTACAGGCACAAGAGACATCTTGTGGTACTGTTCTATACACAGGTATGGACAGTGATGGTGACTTCTATATTGGCAATACCAAGTATTCTGCATCTTCTGGTAAGCAACAAACATTTGATATTCCAATTCCAACTGTTGCTGGTCAGGATCCTTCTAGACTTTCTGTTGTATTTGACGAAGTTATTGTTAAAGAAAGA
>Ga0181422_1000541_pt1 | contig 12286 bp, 21 predicted proteins | sample 45SPOviralmetaG_FD_130147 | JGI IMG/M metagenome (GOLD analysis project Ga0181422, IMG submission 130147) | Marine viral communities from the oligotrophic San Pedro Time Series (SPOT) site, San Pedro Channel, CA, USA - 45 SPOT_SRF_2013-07-18 | ecosystem: Environmental > Aquatic > Marine > Strait...
ACTAATGGTAAAGGTATAGCAATAAGACTTTATGAAAGTGGAGTTTTAGAAAGTGGTACTGTTTATCAAATGGCTAACCAAGATTGTGCAACAAGTTTTTTTGCAGAAGATAGAGGCACTACAAAAAATGCTTTTAGATTTGCTAATAATACTTCAACAAGTTATACACAAAGTAACATTAATGGATATTTATATTTTTATAATTTTTTAGACAGTGCAAAATATAGTTTTGCAACAACACACTTTTCTGGTTGGAGTAATAGTAATGAAATTCAATCAACATTTGGCTCAAATGCTTTACCTCAAGCAAGTACTGTAAATAAATTTCAAATTATGGCTTATGATGTTGGTGCATTTACAGGTTCATTTTCCCTATATGGCATAAAGGAATACTCATAATGGCTACTAATTTACAGTTTATAAAATCTGCTAGTGGAAGTGGTGTTAATGAATTTAGTATAACTGATTGCTTTAGTGCTAGTTATGATGTGTATAAAATATATGTTGTTGATTATCAGCAAAGCCATACCACTTATCCTTATCTTAGATTTATAAATGCAAGTGGTGTAGATAGTTCATCTAATTATGATTATGCAGGATTGCAGTTGTGGGCAAATACAACTTTTGGAGAAAATAAAAATACAGGACAAAATGCTATGTATGATGTTATAGGTTATTCACAAGCTAGTCAGCCAATGGGTGGTATAAGTTTTGATATATTCAATCCTTATGACAGTTCTAGTTATACTTTTATGAAATGTCAAAGTGCCACTAATAGTTATCAACCAGCAGTTGGAGTAAAAAGCATTGGAGTACAAAAAGTAGCACAACAAGTAACAGGTTTTGCTTTGGGTTTTGGTAGCACTTACACTTTTACAAACATAACAGTTAATGTATATGGAGTTAAATAATGGCTGGTAGCTTAATAAAAATACAAGAAGTTGTAGCTAGTAATAGTGCGAATGTAACACTCACAGGAATGTCAAGCACTTATAATGTGTATAAATTTGTAATGACAAATGTTATACCAATTAATGATAATGTTCATACATTTGCAAGATTTACAGAGAGTGGAACACCAAACACTACTTCAAATTATGACGCAGCTTATAAAAATTTAAATACTTCCTCTTTTAGTAATAGTAGTTATACAAACAGAGATAATTTTTATCTAATAAATAACTATATTGGAACACCAACAGGGGAAACAGGACAAGCAGTTTGCTACATATTCAATTCACAAGAAAGTGGGGAATATACTTTTATCACGCAAGAAATAACTTCAGCAGGACATACTTATTCATTATGGGGAAATCAAGGTGGTGGCGTGATGACCGTTAGTAGCGTTGTTGACGGCATACAAATTTATATGGAGAGTGGAAACATAGCAAGTGGAATATTCAGTTTATATGGACTACGCAAATAAAATTTAAATAAAGTATGATAAGATAGAAAGGATAATTATGGCAACATTAGAAGAACTAACAGTAGTAGCAACTCAAGAGATTGAGGACGCTAAACCTATGAAAGCACAAGTTAACAATGAAGTGCGAGAGTTTACTGAAGCTGAATACGACCAAGCAATTGTAGACCTAGCTAATAGTAAGTTTGACCAACAAGAAAATGGTTATAAAACTGCTAGACAAGAAGCGTATGGATCTATTGCTGACCAGTTAGATATGCAATACCACGACCTAGTTGACGACACAACTACTTGGAAAAATCATATTGCTAAAGTTAAATCAGATAATCCTAAACCCTCTTAAAGTTTTGTGATACAATCCCAATATGGATTTCATAATTGGGTTTTTAATAGGTTATTTTTTAAAAGAAATTAGCAAATATCTTAAAAGAATAAGTCAATGGGACTTAGATAATCGTACCTATAATAAAGATTGGGATTCTTGGGAATATACTAGTCCAGAAGATTTACCATAATGACTCACCCAGACAATCAATTTTCGCAAAAGGAGTTACTAAGAATGGTCATTGACAGACTAGATAGACTAGAAGAAAAACTAGACAATAAATTGGACAAATCAGAATTTTATAAAGTTTTAGGGCTAGTTGCCACAGTTATATTAATAGTCGGCAGCTATAACATGTAGTGCTAAGAATTTGCTTAGCTTTATTTTTATTAATACCTACACCTGTATTCGCAGATGAAGTACCTGGCGAAGTTACAGTTAATGAAGCGTTTGAAGATGATACATACGAAACAGGTTTAACTATTAGTGGTGGTAGTACTGATGCGTATATTTACTGTAATGAACAAGGAAGATATGGAACTACAGATTGTTCATTAGCTTTACAAAGTGGTACTTATCTATTTGAATTTGCAGAAGATGTATATGAAATAGGATTTTTAATTGGTGCAGTAAATAATACTTATGATGTAAAGTATTACTACTCTGATGAAACAGATGAAACTATAAACAAAGCAGGTCAATCTTGGGGGGAAGATGGCAATACTATGTATGATGATTTCTACAAATCATTTACTGATTACAACAATGATGAAGCTAACACAGATAAATTTATTACAAAGTTTGAAGTTATATTAACTGATATATCTGTATTAGATACATTGTACTGGCAATATGTAGATGAAAGTACTATTCCTACTACAACTACTACTACCACTACAACTACTACTACCACTACAACAGTACCTCCAGAGCCAGAACCTGAGCCAGAACCTTATATACCTCCACCTCCACCGCCTCCAACACCAGAAGAAATAATTGTAGATATAGTGGTAGAAGGTGTTGATAAAACCTATACACAAGCTGATGTCAATGATGGAACTATAGAGCGTGACCAGGAGCGTATAGATAATGAAGTAGAGTTTGGTTGCTTTATGACTAATGCACAAATAGAACGCGGTGATTGTATTATTATAATAGAAGAAGAAATTACAGATGAAGAAATTATTATTGAAGAAGCTATTGTTGAAGATAAACCAGATGTGGATATCATCATTCCTGAGGATGATGTTGTTGTACTCGACCCACCTAAAGAGGAAGAACTTGAAGATGAAGTGGTGGAGTTTGAAGAATTACCTATTGAGTTTGAAGTTATTGAATTTGATTTGGAAGACATTGTTATCGAAGACGTGGTGGAAATACCAATACCAGTTGAAGTTATAGAAGAGGAGATTTTAGATGAAGAAATTAAAGAGGATGTCCAGGAAGTTTTGGATGAGCCGATACAGGAAGTTGTTGTTGAAGATGCGCCAACCACAACACTACCAAGAGTGGAAGAAGAAGAACCTTTAGAACTTACCGAAGAAGAAGTTGCTATTGAAGTAGCTGAAGTTGAAGAAATTATAGAAGATATTGTTATTGAAGAAGCAACTGTTGAAGAAGTTGTTGAAGTACTAGAACAAGTCAACGACATTGGTGTGCAAAATCTATCCCAAGCCACAGAGGAAACACAGGAGATCATACAAGAGGTTGTCGAAGAAGCTATAACAGAGATTGAAGAACTTACTGAAGAACAGGTAGAAGTTGTCGCCGAGATACTACAGGTAGAGGCAGAGGATGTGGCTATTATTGCCGAGTCTGTAAAAGACGATGAAATAGTAGCAGAAGCAGTTGAGGAATATATAGAAAGAGCAGTAGAAAACTCTGATGTTGAAAATTACACACTTGCTGATGTCGTAACAGAAATATCTTACGAATCATTCATAGAAAATCCTATAGAGACCTTCGTAGATTTTGATAATTTACAAGACATAACTATTTCTAACATAGGAGATGATATGACTGCTGATCAGAAGGAAAAAGCTCAAGAGGTTGTAGTGCCAGTTATTTTGACTAGAATAGCTACTATGGCAGCTTTCGTATTTAGGAGAGGTAATGTTTAAAAAACTATGGAAATGGTTGATTGCAGCATTAAAAGAAACATTAAACCTTAGTTGGACTTTGGTTGGTTTAGTTATTGCCACTTTAACACTCACAGGGAGTGCTCAACAAGTTACAGGGTTAGCAACCGTAATTACTTTAGTAGTTTGGTTATTAACTTTGGGATTCAGAAATGGTAAATAAATGCGCTTGCGAGATACTTTGTTGTGGATGCGCAAGTCATTGTCCCACTAGGAAGAAAGGAAAAAAATGAAATTACAAGTTATTAGAACTCAGCTAGGAAAAGATGCGACCAATGGTCTTTTGTTTGTTGATGGTATTTTTGAATGTTTTACATTAGAAGATCAGTATCAAGAGACAAAAGTTATGCACGAAACTTGCATACCTGAAGGAGAGTACGATATAAAACTAAGAACAGTTGGAGGTTTTAACGAAAGATATACTAAAAAGTATCCTACGTTTCACAGAGGGATGCTTTGGCTGCAAGATGTTCCTGGATTCGAGTGGATCTTAATCCACCAGGGGAACACGGACGAGCATACCAGTGGGTGTCTCATTGTCGGAAATTCTCAACAAGATTTAGATGTCAATTTTAATGGTATGGTCGGCTCAAGTGCAGATGCGTACAAGAAACTATATAGAAAAGTTTCTGGAGCCATACTTAAAAATGATAAGGTCACAATAGAATACAGTAAAATAATGTTAGACAAGGAGGAGAGAACTTCTTGTTGTGGTTGTGAAAAAATAGACAATATTCTAGATGGTGTAAGCCAGATAGAAAAAAAGTTAAAATTAAGTAAATTAATAGAATAAAAGGAGAAATATGTCAGAAGAACTTAAAGACATGCTTGAAAGAACCAGTTGGACCTTCATTGAAGCGTTCATTGGTGCGTTAACAGTTGCTCCTCTAGTTGGTGTAGATGCTGAAGTACTTCAGTTAGCTGCATTAGCTGGTGGTGGTGCTGCTTTAGCGGTAATTAAAACTTACGCTAAAAAGCAGGTGAGTAAATAATGCCTAAATATGGTTCGAAAAAGTTAAAGAAAAAAGCTAACGTTGGTGGCTTTAAAAAGAAATAAAAAAAGAATCCTGAGCTATTGCTAGTCCAGGATTCTTTTAACGTACATAACTGAAAGAGAGTAGTTATGTTAAGTGTATTATAGGGTATTAGAAAGGAATTTCATCCTTATCTTCTACTTTAGTTTTGCCTACTGTTGGAAAGGTTTTCACAATGTTTAGGTATTCACTATCTTCTTCTTTATCTAACTCAACACCGATATAAGCACCGATATATTCATTAGGGTCAAAAGATACGTCTCCTTCAGATACTTCTATCTTAAGAGCTTTCATAACCTCAATCATTTTCCATTTGGAATTCTTAGTAAACATTGTCCACATTTTGAATGTAACGCCTTTTACTTCAATTTCCCAAACCCAACCTTCGTTGTCAGATGCACTTAAGTGATCTTTCACAGAAAGAATTTTACCCTCGTAATCTCCTGCTTCTAGATCGAACTTAGCTGCACCCTTCAGGTCGTCTTCAGCTATTCTTATTTTCTTGGCTTCCACCATTTTTAACCTCCAATTGGTTATAGAGAAAGTAATCATCTTGTGCCCATAGGTGTAAACCTAAACCTACTCTCATAGCGCAACGCTTATGAGCATCAGATATAGCAAGTTTTAATCTCTCGCCATTGTTCATTCTTTCTCCTGTTTTCTTATTTGTTAATTTATATGGTTTATCAACTGAGCCGCTTTCTTCCATTACTATTTCTTTACCATCAATAGTAAGTGTTAAACGTAAAACAACACCAGTCAATGTATGACCATACTCTTTATGTTCATCATAGATTTCTCGTACGACAGTTTGTCCGTAAGGACCACAATGCAACAACAATCTTTGAGTGACTGCACTATGCTCTACATAGTCGCCAAACTTTCCTGGAGCTGCACCTTTAACTAGACCAGCAAATGGTTTAGCTAAATTCTTAAGATCTAACATATCTTTCACCTTCTTCCATACTTGTAGCCCACTTAGGAGCAGAGGCAGTATTACAATTTATTACTTGTAAACTGTCAGTCTCTGCAAAGTTACGTTCTAAAAACGTATCACGGATAACCTCTGTTCTCCTACCTCTTTTTGATGCTATTGCATCTAAAGCTCTTAACTTAGGAACAAAAGTAGGACCAACAATTGCACACAATGTCTGCACTTGGTCATCTGTGATGTCCTCTAGCAACCACCTAAAAAAATTAGGTAGTTCTGGAACTTTATACTTGTATGATTTAGAAGTATGAAAAACTGTATCTCCTAATTTGTATGAGCCTTTTTCTGAAACATCTTTGCTAATGTATGTATCAGTAAAAGCTTTAACTCTTTTAGTAGCATCCTGCGCGCTTGATATAGGTAATCTTGCGACTACTAGATTTTCCAAAGGAGCAGAGCTAATAAACTCTCCAACCTCTGTATTCTCCATCTCATCTACACCATAAACTTCTTTAGATAAATCTAAAGCTTCGGATACTGATTGTATAATTTTCATATTTCCTCCAATATTATTACTATATACAGTTTGTAGTTATAACTTTATAAAATTGATAAATTATCCCAACCATCTTTGTTAACAGTTAGAGTTAGCACTCCAGGATGCGCCCAGAGACCTGTCCTTGCCGTAAAATCAAGGCTTTTGTCAATTGCGGGACATTGGAACCAAGTTCTATCTCCTTGTTGTAGAGAGCGAAAATGATGATAATGAGCAGATATTAGAATATTGCTCTCTCCTGGTGGTAAAAACCCAAACATTTGACCTTTCCACCAATTAAGTATCTTATTTGTTGGATCTCCACCGCCACCAGTCATGTGTCCGTGAGTAAATGCTACTTTTTGTCCGTATATATCTAATACTTGATGAAAATCTGTCGCAACATCTACTTTTACCTTGTTATAGCGTGGATTTTCAGCCATTATCTCTCCACATATCTCTAAATGCATAGTATCGCTATTGTCTAAGCGTGAAGTAGTCACATTTCCTTTCCCAGAGCGTGACATTTCGCCATGATTACCTGGAACACCAGCTAAAATAATGTCATCTACTAAAGGTAAGAATGTATCTACACATCTCATTATTAATTTTCTAGCTAAATGGTATTGTTCTTTTAGCGACAATTCTATGTTGTGAGGTTGAGAATCATAAAAACCGTGACAATTTTCAGTAAGATCACCCATTCCCACAAGATAAACTGACTTAATTTTAATTCCAGATTTTCTTAAATCCTTAATTCTTTGAACTGCAGAAGTTAAACCTAGTTCTAATCTTTTTACAGTAGCATCAACACCTAAATCAGATTTTCCTAATTGCCAATCTGCAAGCATAAACAAAAAAGCAGTATCTCCGCCTCTTTTTTTAACTTTTAATTTAGGTTTCTTGCTTATTTCTTTGAAAAGTTCAGCAACATACTCATCTTTAAGAGGATCTTTTTTGCGAACTATACCTTTAAAAGCATAGAATGTTTCAACAGTTCCACCTTTTAATTGAGTATTCCAGCTAGATGCCTTTACGACACCATCTATTTCGTAATGTTCAGGGTCAAAGCCCCATTGTTTTAGTATGTTGTCAAAATTATCTTTGTAATTTTTGTCAGTACCAACGTGAGTTATTTCACCAATACCAATAGATTCTTCAAATTCATATTTGGGTTGCCACCCAGTTGGATAATAATTATTTCCTAAGTCTTGATCTTTCGGCATAGACACCTCCAGTTTTATTCATTTATGTTAAAGCCTTGAAACATTTTCTCTATTTCATACTTTAACTCAGCCTCTGCTTTACTGGTAGGATACCTTCCTGGATAATTAATTGAGTTCTTTTGAATTATTTGTTCAGTAATGTATAATGCACTATTTATTGTTGACATTAAAAAATCAGAATCCATAGCTTCCCTAATTTGTATATACAAACCACAGATAACCATTAACACATCTTCTGCTCGTACTTCATTATCAAATTCTTCTACTGTTTTTTTAAAATCATTTAATATTTTTGTAGCAAATGGTGTAATCTCAAATGGATTAAAATCGTCTTCTCCTGAAAAAAATGATTCGTTTATATCTGACATATTGATAGGATAGCATAACTGAAGTTATTGGAGGATAATGAATAATACTTTAAAAGATTCGCTTGACATAATGTGTACTGTTTGGGCAAACAATGGAGGTGGCTTTGCTTACCTCTCAGAAAAGAATGGTCAATGGAAAGATCACAAAATAAATTGGGCGAACTATGTTAAACTAAAAAACTTTGTTTATAAACAAAACCCAGAGACAGACATTTACTGGACACCGCTTTGTTTTGAAGATAATAATTCTAGGAAAGCTATCAATGTTAAAAAAGAACAAGGTTGTCTTTTCGTTGATGTAGACGAATTAAATGTTGAATGGAAAGGTGGCATTAAATTAGCACCAGAGCCATCAATAGTTTGGACTACTAGCAAAACAAGATGGCAGGCAATTTGGTTGCTTGATGATTTAATTACTTTAGAAGAGCAGCAAGATATGAACAGAAGGTTGGTGTATCACATAGATGCAGACAAAGGTGCTTGGGATGCTGCAAGAGTATTAAGAGTGCCTGGATCTATCAACGCTAAAAGAAATGGTGTGGTTGGAAAGATTAAGAAAATGGATTTTGATTGTTATTACACTCTTGATGATTTTGATGCAATACCAAATGTTGAATCTAATATTGTTATAGAAAAACCTTTGCCAGAAAAATTGTCTGGCTTTAAAATTGATGAACTACCTTTAGAAGTACAGTATTGGGTAACAATGTCACAAGAAGAATATAGAAAACATAATGATATTGACAGAAGTGACTTAATTTATAAATTGTCTATTAAATTAATAAAGAATAATTATTCTGTTGAAGATGTTTTTTTTATACTACAACCTACACAATTTAATAAATTTAAGCAACGCCCTAAAACTTTGTTTAAGGAAATACAGAAAGCTGAACTAACAGTTCGCAAGTAGTCACATTTCCTTACCAAGAGAACTTAACAAAAGCATTTTAAAAATAAAAAAAAATATATAGTGTGCTGATCTCTCAACACACTACATATTAATTATTATTTTATACTTTTATCTTTTTATTTGTTACTATGCTTGGTAATCCAAATCCAAAACAGTCCCAACATATTTTGTCAATGTCATCTACTGTTGCATTTTTCATATCAAAGTTCATATCAAATGGTGCAATAATTTTAACTATTAATGCTTTGATATCGTCATTTACATATTTATTTCGGCTATAACCATTTTTCTTATCGAATAATGATATAGCGTCATTATCATATGTATGCATAACTATCTGTCCAGCAACTTTATTAGCTTTTTCAATAATGTCATCTAATTCATCAAATGGACTATCAACATTGTTATACATTACTATATAATCTGCTAAGCTACCAAATTCCTCAACATAATGGATATAATCCTCACCACCTAGTTGTTGAATATTAGGAACTTCGTCCTCATATACAATTTCACATGCATAACTATCGTATACATAGTTACTAACTAATCGTGTAGTTTTATAGCTTGTATTTGAAAACCAGATACCATTTTCCTCTGTACCTAATTCTTTATTGATAATATAAGTATTTTTATCTAATACTGGATTAACAGTTTGAAATACCATTTTATCTGATCCTATAATCTCGCCAATAAATTCTCGTATGCGCTTAACATTTAGAAAGTTAGGTTGCATATTTTTGAGAAATACTTTATTAAACATTCTTGTATCACTCATTTTATCTGTTGGCTCTACACAATTTAAAACACCATTGTGTGCAAATACTGTTTCATTATTTACATGGAATGGATGACAATTATTAATATCTGTTGTACCTGAAGTTGCGATACGACAATGTATTAATATGTCACTTGTCTTACTGTGTTCTTTTTGTATATCCATAACTCTTGTTACGAACTCTTTACTATCCATAGTTTTGAATACTTTTATTTCATCATTATCTATGTATGAAACACCAAAACCATGTCCATTATTATTTGTCATATTTTCTAAAGTTGATTGATTAATTGTACCAACCCCTTTAGGAACATTTGCGATAATACACATTACCAGTTACCTCCATTATTGTTTTCTATGTTATTTATTTCCATACTATCCGGTTGCATTTGATTATCATCACCATATACCAGTTGCCAACCTAGATTTTTACGCTCTGTATATTTAATCCATTTTCGTTCAACTAAATATTTGAACAAGTTGCTATACGTATTTCTATATGCTTTTATCCACAACAAGTAATATTTTAGATTATGCGCTTTATCTCTAGCTATATCTTGATATGTTAGTTGTGATGTATAATGAAACAACGATTGCGCAAATTCTAGATTTTTAAGTAATCTATCTATTTTTAGATTAGATCTAAAATAACGCAATTCTATTGTACTATTTGATACATTTACTGCACCTCTGTTAGGTGATCGTAATTTATGTTTGGCATATTTAGCAAATTCGTTAGGTTTTTGCAAGTAACACCATTGACTATTACTATCTATTGGTCTTTGTGCAATTGCTGCAATAAATTTAGGATTATCATAATGCATAGATAGAAATGCATAATACTGATAGGTATTATTAAACACATCTTTATCTAAATGTATATGTCCTCCACATGGTCCGTAAAATGCTTTACTCCATTCTGATGCAACTTTAAATGACTGAAATAAATAATCTGCTAATTCCAGTCCAGCACGCCAAGCTCGTAATGTCATAGGCATAGATACATATTCTAAGTCAACTGTAGCGTCATTTTTAACTATCCATACTGGCTCTGAGTTTTTAGTCACTGAACCAAAAGCAATATTTAATTCTGCTAAGAATTTGTATGCTTTTACTCTTGGATTGGCTGCTAAGTTAGAAAGATCATTACTAACATCATCACTATTACAATCTGCATTTTCACAAAATGTTTCTAGTTCTACTTCATGATCTTCATCGTATTCTCTACATTCATCACACTGCATGTATCTAGCAGCATTATTACGATAAATAACTTCTATTTCCATACCCATTGGTACATACTGCATTAAGCTAGGTAAACTACTTTTACCTTGTGTTACAGATTTATAATAGTTATTTTCATTCCATTCTTGTTTGTTATACACTATGAATTCTCCAGTATCTGGATTAAAATCCAATACACTATAACCAAATGGTTTATGGGTATAAGTGAATGGTTTTATTGTTTGCGTATTTATAGGGTAATGTTGTCCTGATATTGCAGCATTTTGTATATCACCTTCATATGATCTTTGTTGCACTTTATTAGGAACACTACTTTTTGCATACGCATCTTTCATAGTTGTTATTAATCGTTCTAGATTTATTGCCGACAATGTATTTACATTCATAAATCCAGGTATTCTTTTTCTGAAATAGCTATCTACAAATCCTAAATTTAAGTTATGCATAGCTACACTATTAACAGTTTGTTTTCTACTACCTTTCATGTTTTATCCTCCACTTTTTCTATAATGTCATGTAGTTTCTTATAACCTTTTACAAAGTCCTTATCTGCTATATAGTGATTAGGACTTGCTTTATACAATCCAATTAAACTATTAGTAGCTAATTCCTCTATATTTTTGCTATATTTAACTATGTCATTTGCCAATTTAACATATTCATTATTTGTCATTTTTACCTTTCTTAGTTTTTTGTAATTTATATTTATTTGTATGTTTTACAGTCCAATGATTATTGCAAACTATATTGTTTTCACAACGGCATGCATTACTCATTTTTTTGCTTTATTCTTTCTAAACGTCCATTAACTACTGCTTGGACGTCTAATAATTGTTCTGTATTTAATCTATCGATTAGTTCTATTATTTCGTATAGCATTTTCACGCCACCTCCATATTTTTAATCGTAAGTACCACAACTTTTGTGATACTATTTCCGTTAGCCAATTTGTTATTACATATGCACCAACTAGATAAACTGGTACACATAACATAAATATTATTTCTAACCTACTCATTTTTACCTTTCTCAACGACTTGTACTACTTTTACAGTTGTTTTACCTTCTGCATAAGCATTCATATGAATTTTTGTCTCATCATATGTGTAACCTTTTCTTAAGCAATTCCACAATTGATAGATTATCTCTGTTAATTCCTCATTTGTTTTTCCCATTACAAACCAACCTGTAAGTTACTAACAAATTCTGGTTGATTTTTAACTGCTAATTGATAACTGTCAAAAATCTCACGATCATCTGCAACTTTTGCACGTCTGGTTGTTACGCCGTCGATATAGAAAAAGAAATAATAACCTCTATCTCTTTTATTTTTAAAGTATCTAACTTCTTGTATTGTTAGATGATTGTGCACA
>Ga0181422_1000543_pt1 | contig 12256 bp, 24 predicted proteins | sample 45SPOviralmetaG_FD_130147 | JGI IMG/M metagenome (GOLD analysis project Ga0181422, IMG submission 130147) | Marine viral communities from the oligotrophic San Pedro Time Series (SPOT) site, San Pedro Channel, CA, USA - 45 SPOT_SRF_2013-07-18 | ecosystem: Environmental > Aquatic > Marine > Strait...
ACGATTAACGAAGAACTAATCGATAACCACGTTATGCCTATAATTCAAACAACTGCGACTGTATCGGATGGCGAAAATGCTATACACGCTACAGCTTTAGTTGGTGTAGACATTAATCAAAAAGGTATGCAAACACCTCAGCAATTTGGCAGCGCATCGAGCTATGGCAAGAAGTACGCGTTAGGCAATTTATTTCTAATTGACGACACGCAAGACAGCGATGCCACTAATAATCATGGCAAAGCTAAACAACCTACCTTAACATCTAAAAAAGATCCGGCTTATAACAAAGCTGTTGAATATGTAACGGCAGGTGGTAAGATAGAGGCTATCAAACAGAAATATAAACTAAGTGCTGAAATTGAAGGAGCACTACAAACCTTGTAAATGGATAAAAAACAGGTTATAGAAAAGCTGCGTGATGATCAGAGCTACTACGGCGACTTTGGTAAAAAGTACCTTAGTAATTCTGACATCGGCACGCTGCTTACAAACCCTTTAGCGTTAGGTCAACCATCAAAGCCATCACCGGCTTTCTTAGTTGGCGGGTATTTTCATACGGCTATACTTGAACCAGATAAGATTAAAAACTTTAAGGTTATTGAAGCTAGTACTAGAAATACAAAAGCGTATAAAGAGATATCTGACGGTGAACTATGTTTATTGCAAAGCGAAGTTGACAAGATCGAACTAATGACCGATAAGGTATTAGCTAACAATGTGTGTAAAGATCTTATTCGCGGCAACAACATAGAATATGAACAACCAGGTATAACAGAGCTAGAAGGTCTTATGTGGAAAGGTAAGGCAGATATTGTAAACCACGACGAAAAGCTGATCATTGATTTGAAGACGACAGCTGATCTTAACAAGTTTAGATGGTCTGCAAACAAGTACAACTACGACAGTCAAGCTTACATTTACAGTAATCTATTTGGCTATGAATTTATATTTATAGTAATAGACAAAACAACGCATCAGATAGGTATATTTGATTGCTCGCCACAGTTTTACGAACGTGGCAAAGACAAGGTTGAAAGAGCATCTGAACAATATAAGTTGTTCTATCAATCAGAGGATTTTGATCCTCAACAATTTTTTATAAACCAAACACTATAACAAATGGCAAGAACCAGAAAAAACCAAACCAAAGTATGCAGCGTAACAGGATTAGAAACTAGCGTAAACAATTTTTATGCTAATCAAACTCACGTTAAAGCTGTAGATAATCTGCGCCGTAATAGCAATGCTACTAAAGAGCAGATGCAACGCATGTTTAATCAAATAAATCAATACGTATAATGGCAAGTATAATAGCAACTAGTATTGACCTTACTAAAATACCAAAAGATAAAATTATCGATGGTAAAAAAGGTAAATACTTACCAATTACTATTACATTAAACGATGAACTAGATCAATTTGGCAATAGCGGGCCTGTTGTAGTACAGCAGACCAAAGAGGAGCGTGAAGCCAAAGTTGCTAAAGTTTATTTAGGCAATGTTAAAGTAGTATGGACAAACGGTGATAACGTAGCCGTAGCACCAAAAGACAATGTACAACAAGCTGCACCAGCTAAGGCTGAAGTAGATTTACCATTTTAATTAAATTAAATGCAGACAACAGAGATCAATGGATTTGTGATTGATGAGTTCAATCAACATGGCCTTGAAGAAGGTAAGAAACAAGGCGTATGCCCGAAGTCTACCGTATGCAGGCAACCTAAAAATCATAAGAAGAAATGTGCTTCGTATGATTGGGAACGAGGTCTCGGTACTTGTCATAATTGTAACGAATCATTTCAACTACACACGTATAAGCGTAAAGGCGAAACAGTAAAGGTTTATGAAAAACCTAAGTATGCGGGCATTGCGCCAAAGACTAAAGTAGTTGAGTGGTTTAAATCAAGAGGTATATCTCAGAAAACCCTTACCGATTTAAAAGTCGGTGAGGGATCTGAATATATGCCGCAAACCGGTAAAACCGAGAACGCGATAAAGTTCAATTATTTTATAGGCGGTGAGTTAATAAACATTAAATACCGCGATGGAAGAAAGAACTTTAAATTATATAAAGGAGCTGAAAAAGTATTTTACAATATTGATAGCATTGTAGGTTATGACTCTTGTGTCATAGTTGAAGGCGAAATGGACGTGCTTGCACTACATGAAGCCGGAGTTACAAATGCTATATCTGTGCCAAACGGCGCTACGTTAAATACTAATAATCTAGATTATCTTGATAACTGTATTGACTACTTTGAAGATAAAGAAAAGATTATACTAGCTGTAGATTCAGACGAAGCAGGTCAAGCATTACAAACAGAGCTTATACGTAGATTAGGATCTGAGGTATGCTATTTAGCTACGTTTGATGATTGTAAAGATGCTAACGAATACCTACAGAAATATGGAAAACAAAAATTGGCAGAGCGTATTAAAGGCTCAAAACCAGTACCGCTCGAAAATGTCACGACATTTAGGGACATTGAAGATGAGGTCACGGACTTTGTTCGTAACGGGTTTAAACCTGGATATCAAGTTGGCTTGCAAAATTTTGATGATATCTTTTCGACTTATACTGGTCAGTTTATTACTGTCACTGGTATTCCGTCTAGCGGGAAGTCAGATTTTGTCGACCAAATGGTTGTTGGCTATAACAAAAACTATGGCTGGAAAACGGCGTTTGCTAGTCCTGAAAATATGCCGACTTACCTTCACGCACACAAGCTAATGCGTAAGATATGGCAAGGTATGCCTACGTCTGCAGATATACACGGTGAAAAGTGGAATCAAGTAGCAGATCATTGCAACACAAACTTCTTTCATATCGATATGGAACGATATACATTAGAGTCTGTATTGCGTAAAGGCGCTGAGCTAGTTAAACGTAAAGGTATTAAATGCTTAGTTATTGATCCATTTAATAAAGTACGTGACGTTGATTGTAAAACAGAAGACGTTAACAGGTACACGATGGAGTACTTAACTAAAATTGAAATGTTTGCTAAAAAGTTTGACGTTTTAGTTTTTGTTGTAGCACATCCAACTAAAATGTATAAAGACAAAGATGGTAAAATCGAAGAACCTAATATGTATAATATCAAAGGCGGTGGTGAATGGTACGACGCTAGTTATCATGGCTTACTGGTGCATAGGGATTATGAAGAAAAAACGGTCAAAGCTAAGGTGCTTAAAGTAAAGTTTCAAAACCTCGGTGAAAACGGAGCTGAAGCACATTTTAAGTGGGAGCCTAAGTCTGGCTGCTTTATACCACACGAACAGATAAATATTAATGACGATCCAATGCCGTGGGAATAAATGGCATGGGGTAAAAAGATAAACATGGGTACATATAATCCAACATCAGTTGAAACTAAAGCTTACGCTTGGTGTATAAATAATAAGATATACATTGCACCAAAAGCTATCAGCGAGACACGTTGGTCTGTTGTTATAACAAACAATGGCGTAACACATGAAGATCCTAGTCATTATATTAAAGGTTTAATATGGGAGAAGATTTACGAATATTATAAATACTATTATGAAAAACACATTTCACAACGCAGATGAAGCATATGAAGCTTTACTTGACGAGGTTATTATAAACGGTATAGAATTTGATGGCACGCAGGCTATATTTAACTGTGGCTTTTACATGCTAAACCCTGAAGATAACCATATCAAAAACGTAGAACGTAACTGGAGCTTAGAGTATGCTGAAGCTGAATGGCAGTGGTATTTGTCTGGTGATCCTAGCATTGACAAGCTTGGTGAACTGTATGGTAAGATACCACCAATATGGGAACGTATGGCTGACAGTGATCGTAAAGTTAATAGCAACTACGGTTATCAATGGAAACGTAAAGCTCAAATAGACTACGTCTGTGCAAAGCTTAAATCAAATCCTAATACGCGTCATGCAGCAATTAGTATATATGACGGCAAAGAATATGATAAATACAAGAAAGACACACCTTGTACCTATGCTATTCAGTTTACAATTATAAACAATGAACTATGTATGTCTGTTTATATGCGTTCTAATGACATCTGGTACGGTTTCTGTAATGATCAGTATCAATTCTCATCATTGCAAAAAATGATTGCTTACAGACTGAATTTAGAAATTGGTTGGTATTACCATCACGCGCACAACATGCATTTATATAACGATAAATTATAACTTATGTATTATTTGTACCACATACCTGGTAAAAAGATCGGCGTTACACGTGATCTTAATAACAGGGTTACCCTTGTGCAAGGTTACAAGGAGAATGAGTATGAAGTTCTTGAACAGTCAGACGATATAGATTATATATCAGACCGTGAAATAGAACTTCAAAAGTCTTACGGCTATAAGGTCGATAGAAAACTATATAAACACTTATTTAAAAATATGAAGATAAACGCAACAGAGCAAACCTCAACGTTTCCTGTACCCGTCAATAAACTAAAAGGACGATTAGAGGACAGCATAGGTCTTACTTGGCAAACAGATCACGGCCAGTTTGAAATTAACAAACGAACGATCTCATGGATAATGGCTAATGTAAAAGAGTCAATGTATAATCACAACAGGTGCTATGTATACAATAAAGCTTTTCATGAAGCATTTTTAGATACAAAGCATACGCCAAAACCTAAGTACAATACTAGTGTAGATAAAATACCAAACCGTTTTGAGCTTATACGTATGTGGGCTAAAGACAGAGGTATTTATGATCAAGGTAATTCACATACGCAATATGTAAAGTTACAAGAAGAAGCTGGTGAGCTAGCTGCAGCATTGCTTAACAAAGATAAACCTGAAATACAAGATGCTATTGGCGATATGATTGTCGTACTTACAAACTTAGCAGAGCTTGAGGGTTTTGCAGTTGAAGATTGTATCGACGCAGCTTATACTGAAATAGCTAATCGAACAGGCGTTATGCATAACGGAACATTTGTTAAAACAGGTACATATGAAAATTAGAACTAAAGACGCAATAGTACAGTCTGTGCTTAAGAAAATGGACGAACGAAGTTTGATCGGTCAGAAAAAGTACGGAGCTACAATGATGCAAGAGATCGAAGGTCAGGAGAAAGATCTTAATCGTTTCTTAATTGATGTACAAGAGGAACTAATGGACGCATTGCTTTACATTGAAGCTGCTAAACGATGTTTGACTGATGAGATCGAAGAGGCTATGATAAAACGTTTTGATATAGAAGTTCATGATGAAACGACCTTATAAACGTAGACGTAAACGTGGACCAGTGCAGTCAAAGAAAGTATCGTACGACGGTATTAACTTTGCTTCTGGTCTTGAGCGTTATATGTATATGGCATTAAAAAATGCAAAGATCAAGTCTAAGTACGAGGGTGAAACCTTTGTGTTATTAGCTGGCTTTCATTTTGATAATGAAGTATACGAAAGATGTGCTAACGGCAAAGGTGATTACAAAAACAGAGGCTGCAAACGTATACTACCTATTAAGTACACACCTGATTTTATTGGTGATGACTTTATAATTGAAACAAAAGGTAGAGCTAACGAATCATTTCCAATGCGTTGGAAGTTATTCAAAAGATTAGTTATGACACAGTTTCCTAATGTAACACTGTATAAACCACAAAATCAAAAAGAATGCGACGAGACAGTAAAGCTAATCCTTTCGAGGCGAAAAGGATAGCAAGACAAAAGTATGCTGAGCGTCAAATAGATAAATGGTGGCGATGGAGCTGGGAAGCGCGAGGCAAAATAAAATATAAAGAACTAATAGAAATACAAAACAAATATGGCATCAAAGCAGAATAAAGGCTGGAGTTTATCAGTCGGTACATATCCAGGCGTATTGTTTGGAATAAGATCATACGACGAAGATAATCAGGTAACGCATGTAGCTTACCTACCTTTTATAGACATAGCATTAGAAATATATAAGTAATGGGATTATTTAAAGAACGTATAGCTTATAAACCTTTTGAGTACCCGGAGTATTACACAGAAGGTTGGTTAAAACAAGCTCAAGCATTTTGGTTACACACTGAAATACCAATGAGTGGTGATGTTAAAGATTGGAACGAAAAACTAAATGATAAAGAAAAGAACTTGGTCGGTAATATACTATTGGGCTTCGCGCAGACGGAGTGCGCGGTTTCTGATTACTGGACCCAAAAAGTAGTAGGCTGGTTTCCAAAACACGAAATACAGCAAATGGCTATGATGTTTGGTTCGCAAGAAACAATACATGCAGTAGCATATAGCTATTTAAATGAAACACTAGGATTAGAAGATTATGAAGCATTTTTACATGAGCCAGCAACGGCTGAAAGGTTTGACAACTTGGTTGCGTACGACGGATCCAATGCTGTGGGTATTGGCAAGTCTCTTGCTGTGTTTAGTGCTTTTGCGGAAGGCGTTAGCCTCTACTCTGCTTTTGCTGTACTTTATTCTTTTCAGTTAAGAAATTTATTAAAAGGTATTGGTCAGCAAATGAAGTGGTCAGTAAGAGATGAAAGCTTGCACAGTAAAATGGGCTGTAAGCTTTTCCGTGATATGTGTAGCGAAAACAATCAATTATTGAATTTATGTCAAGAAGATATAGTAAAAGCTGCAGAAACTATGGTAGACCTAGAAACTAAGTATATTAACAAGATGTTTGAGATGGGTGATATCGAAGGTATATCAGCTAATGATCTTACACATTTTATAAAAAAGAGAGCAAATGAAAAACTTGTGGAGCTTGGTTACAAAGACTTTGCAGAACATTTCAAGTATGACAAAGAGGCAGCAGCTAATCTTGATTGGTTCTATCATCTTACCGGCGGGGTCACTCATACTGATTTTTTCGCTATACGGCCGACAGACTATAGCAAAGCTAATGAAGGAGAGGACTTTGAAGACATTTGGTAATGGCTTTGATGTTATACTCACACGTAAAGAAATAGAACAAGACTTATATGAAAGGTAGTAAACAAAGCAGAACAGATCTGCTAGAGAAAAAAGTACAAGCAACAATCAATATAATTAAGCAATTACTAGACGAAAATGCTTACTTAAAAGATCTAGCTGTTGGTACACTAGAAACAGTAAAGCTTTTGCCTGGTTACGACAAAGCTATTGAAGAACTTAAAACTAAATTAAAAGATGGACAGGAAGAGAAGGTGGAGGTACCGGCTGCTAAAGACGCTTAGGTATACTAACAAGCTTACGTCGTATCAAAAAGTAGCATCGCGTGTAGGTTATATGGGTGCTGGCTTTGTAATAGCTGGGCAATGGACTATTGAACCTATATTTTTTATTATAGGTTTTGTATGTGTGATAGTACAAACATCATCACGTAAACAATGGAACTTAGTTGCTTTAAACGTTAACGGTTTAATAGCATGGATCATACACTTAATAAACGGAGTATAAATGTGGAATAATGAATGGAAAAAAGGAGAAGATTATCCTAAGTGGGGTGATACAGATGTATACAAGAAAACTATATCAGGCGGTTACTTACTTGAAGATGAAACGCCTCGCGATGCGTATACGCGAGTTGCTAAAACGGTTGCGCGTAGACTTTACAAACCTGAAATGGCCGGAACGTTCTTTGATTATATTTGGAATGGTTGGCTGTGTTTGGCTAGTCCTGTGTTATCAAATACAGGGACTGATCGCGGTTTACCTATATCTTGCTTTGGCATTGATGTTGCAGACTCGATACAGGACATAGGACATAAAAACTTAGAGATGATGCTACTCGCTAAGCACGGCGGTGGAGTTGGCATTGGTATTAATATGATAAGACCCGCCGGCGCTAAAATTACAGGCAATGGAACAAGTGATGGCGTTGTGCCGTTTTGTAAAATATACGATTCAACAATACTTGCCACTAATCAAGGATCTGTCCGACGAGGAGCTGCATCAGTTAATATCAACATTGATCACCCCGATTTCGATGAGTGGCTCGAAATACGTGAACCTAAAGGAGACGTCAATCGTCAATCGCTTAACCTGCATCAGTGCGCTGTTGTCGGTGATAAGTTTATGCGACGAATTGAACAAGGAGATAGAGAAGCTAGAAAACGTTGGGGTAAATTACTTCAAAAGCGAAAAGCTACTGGAGAACCTTATATCTTATTTAAAGGGAATACAAATAAAAATAACCCCAGATCATATAAAGACAACGGACTGAAAGTCCATATGACTAACATATGTTCTGAAATTACATTACATACGGATGAAAACCACAGCTTTGTTTGTTGTTTGTCATCATTAAATTTAGCTAAATATGAAGAGTGGAAAGGTACAAACCTTATTTATGATGCGATATGGTTCTTGGATGGAGTCATGGAAGAGTTTATACAAAGAGCTAAAGGCTTACGAGGCTTCGAGAACGCGGTTAGATCGGCTACGAAAGGCAGAGCCTTGGGGTTGGGAGTACTTGGTTGGCACACCTACTTACAAGAAAAAAGTATACCGTTCGAGGGTTTACTCGCGCAGTTTGAAACTAGGAAAATTTTTAGTCAGATTAAAATTGAAAGCGAGAGAGCTAGTATGGCGCTTGCAGAAACTTATGGCGAACCTTTGTGGTGTGCTGGAACTGGTTTTCGCAATACTCATCTACGTGCTATTGCACCTACTGTTAGTAACAGCAAGCTTAGTGGTAATGTGTCGCCGGGTATTGAGCCGTGGGCTGCAAATGTTTTTACCGAACAAAGCGCGAAAGGCACGTTCATAAGAAAAAATCCTACATTATTAAAACTATTACGAAAACTTAAAATAAATACAAATGAAACTTGGAGCAAGATTATGGCAGATGGTGGTAGTATTCAAGGTTTATCTGAGCTTGACGGAGTTGTGGTTGGATCACATGATGTACCGGCTAAAGACGTTTTTAAAACGTTTAAAGAGATAAACCAATTAGAGCTAGTAAATCAAGCTGGTATACGACAACAGTACATAGATCAGTCTGTTAGTTTGAACCTAGCATTTCCTAGTATAGCTACGCCAAAGTGGATTAATCAGGTGCATATGTCAGCGTGGAAGAAAGGTATTAAAACCTTATACTATACTAGAACTGAATCAGTGCTACGTGGTGATATAGCACAACAAGCAATGAGTGAAGATTGTATCGCCTGTGACGGATAATAATAAAGGGGACCTCGTTTGAGATCCCCTTCGGTTACAGGAACTTTTGGGTATGGTACGCCCAGTTATCTTTGTTCCTTTTATTCTGAAATTTCTTTGTATTTTTTATCTTTTCTTTTCTTTATACTCTCAGCTTTTTTTGTACTAATCTTTTTACTTTTAGTTTTAATTGTACCATCTTTTTTCTTTCTACGCACAGTTTTTGTGGCGTATTCATTATCTGGTCCCGATTTAGTGTCATCTATGTTACCTTGGGAAATTTCTACACTTCTACCTCTTTCATTCTCTCTACCACCTTTAATATATTCAACTGATCTATCGTTGTATTTATTGGTTTCTCCGCTAGAGATTTTTACTTTTTTCTCTTCATCGTTTTGTCTAAGAGGGCTTTTTGCCATAAATGGACTTGAAAAATTACTACTCATAATATTTATTTTTTACAGACACACTCTGCTACAGGGCAGTCTTTTACGTTAACAACTAATTTTGAAACTAACCAGTTCCATTTACACATTAATTTCTTCCACCACAACTGCAGCGCTAAACCTATTTTTACTAAAAACTTTCCCATAGTTTATTTATTTTCTAATATTGATTTATCTTTCTCTAAAACACTTTTTTGTTTTTTAGGTCTTGGCAATTTTTCTCCTGTAGGATTTACATGTGCCGCCATTTTTTCTAATTTACGATATTCTTTATCTCTTTTCTCTCCTCCTTTATCACCATAACTTAGCCATTTATTATATGTTTCTCTGTATTCGTCAGATTCATGCATTTCAGCAGGAGAGCCTGTTAATTTAATGTTGTTTTCATCTGTTCTAACAAAGTCTAAACCTCCAGTAAGATAGTTGTAAGAACCACTTCCTTTTGAATATCTTTTGTTTGGATTAAATATTTTTCCAGAAGCAGGTCTAATTGTATCGCCTTGATTTATTCCTTTTATTCCATAAGGTGCGTCTATAATAGAATATTCTCCTTTTTTATCTTTTTTTATTTTTGTAGTTTCTCCATCCTCAATCTTTATTTTACTATCTAAATGATTGCTATTAACAGGAGACTCTGCTTCCATTTTTAATGGATAGTTTTTACCATTGAAACTAAAACTAGTTTTACCAGCTTCTTCTGCGTCTATTTTTGCTTTAATAAAAGCGTTACCTTGTATAGGAGTCACTGGACTCTTCATCATAAAAGGATCTGAAAATTTTGATGTACTCATGATTTTTTTGATTTATTTTTTTGACAAAAGTTTCTGGCTGCTTCTACGCTACCGAAACCCCACTTTTTTAGTGCCATTGCTTTTTTAGTTGGTTCGCCTTTAGCATTTTTCATTGCTCCAGCCATCCCAGCAAATCTACAAGCAAATGACACTCTTCGCTTGTTAGTTCCTTTTGTAAGTCTTTTACCTAACTTCTTACCGGTTTCAGATGTATACTCTGACCGCATTTTTCTATTTTGCTTTTCGTAAGCTTTTTCTTTTATATTTGTAGGTGATTCCATATTAATATGTCCAAATTACGTTTTGTGATTTATTTTTATCCACGTCTACATGTATAAACGTGCTAGCAACTCCTATGCGGTTAAACCCAACTTCTAATAAAGCTGTAAGCATTTCAAATCTATCTTTAGACCTTACGCATGCTACATCAATTGCTAATCCTTTTAAATGAGATGATGAAGAAACACCACCAACTTTTTCATTATGACTTTCAGTTCTAAATCCACTAGTTACTACAATAGGTCTACCATATAAAGCTCGAGCTCTATCTATCATTACAAGAAGATCGTAATCCATGTGTTTACCACTACCCAATTCATCAGGCGAATCAAACTCATCGTAACTAAAGTATTTCAATCTTCACTTTCTTTTTTAATATTAATCCACTTTGATATAGTATATCCAATAGTTATGAGTAATAACAAAACTTTTAAACCGTCTTCTATTTGTGTAAAGGTAGTAACACCCAGCGCACCCGCGTTCATAGCGTATAGCTTCATATCTGATAAAGTCATTTTATTCTCCACATTTTTTTGATGGATCATCAACTCTTCTCCAGTCTTCTTTTTCAAACCAGTCTCTGAGTGTAGCTCCTTTTTTGCGAGCACCTTTAACATTTGTTTTAGATGATCTTTTATATTTACCTTCTGCGCCAGCTGATTTTTTAGAGTTAACTAGCTTCTGTCTCTCTTCTTTACTCATGCTTCTTATTTTAGCCGCAGGCAAACAAGTTTTAGTTGTACCACCACCCTTTTGTTTTTTAAGCGGTGTAGCTTTCATTTGTTCTATATGTTTTTCAACAACCTTAGCTTGACCTAAGTGCATCTTAGATGCTTTTCTCAATTGACCAGCAACATCTTTTAAAGTGTCTTTTTTATTTAAAGGGCTACGCTCCTTTTCGGCATGAGCTAAACCAGTTTTATTAGCATCACCTCTACCTGATATAGCAGCTGTTCTATTGCGCATTTTATTCCAAGGTTTTGAGTGCATTACAGTTGCAGCACAATGTTGGAAAGGAGTTCCTTGTTCGTATGCCATTATTTCTTATCTAATTTACGCATAGCTTTATTTCTAGCACACTTCATTTTTTTAGCGTAGCTAGGATTTTTCTTGCGGTTAAACACTATTTGCTGGTTTAAACTACCAACAATTTTCTTTTTATTACCCTTGCGACTCTTAATCATCCAATTAGCTAAAGCTTCGCAGCTTAATTCTTTAAACTTACCTTCAGCGTCAGGAGCATTTGAGTCTTTCCACTCAGGTCTTTTTTCTTTTGCCATTACTTCTTTTTACCTCCGCCAAATTTACTTGGACCACCAGCTTTAGTACATCGCACACCCCAGCCTGAAGCATAAGCACTAGGCCAAACTTTAAATTTCTTTTTTGCAGCGGCTTTGCAAGGTCCACTGATTTTACCATATAAAGGACTACTCATCTTTTTTGTTTTTATTTTGTAATTCAATTATTTTTTTAACTCTAGCGTCTTCATAACGCAATGCTTTAATTTGTTTTTTGTCAAGACCTAAATCTAACAGCATCTGTACTTGATCTGCAGTTTTAGTATCTTTTTTAAGTTTGTCAAACTCTTGTTTTTTAATCTCTGCAAGCGTAGGCTCAACTGGTTTATC
>Ga0181422_1000544_pt1 | contig 12250 bp, 12 predicted proteins | sample 45SPOviralmetaG_FD_130147 | JGI IMG/M metagenome (GOLD analysis project Ga0181422, IMG submission 130147) | Marine viral communities from the oligotrophic San Pedro Time Series (SPOT) site, San Pedro Channel, CA, USA - 45 SPOT_SRF_2013-07-18 | ecosystem: Environmental > Aquatic > Marine > Strait...
AATATATCAAATATATTACAAAGTATATATATCATACTTAGAAAGGGAGGATAAAATCCTATTAGCTGGCCAGACTAATATTCAATTATCAACTCACAATTCCAAATACAATACACCTCCCTTGAAATGTAGGGTTCATAATTATCTGGACTTTTATAGCTTGTGTCCTAGAACATGTAGATTTCCTAATTATTTTGCTTCTATTAAATTATTATTTTAAAACTAGAAAATCTACATATTCAGATAATTATCTACGTAATTAAACGGTTAATTTATATATTATATACTATCTCATCAGCCTTTAAATTTCATTTTGCACATCCACACCTAACCATAGTTTGTTCGCACAAGGATTCTTGGCGTTGCTATTGAAGTGGTCATAGTCAATATTGGTCTGATCACATAACCAACACCATTTCGTTCCACAACTGGAACAGACTATTTTATTACAGCCAACATCTTTTCCTTCATTATTTTTTTCTTTTGTTGTAGAAACAGCGCAGACGGGACAGAATTTTAAGTCTCCATTATTCTTAAGTTGTTCCAGATACTTTGAGTCGTTATTGTTAGATGTTTTAATATCATATTCAACACAATTATATCCATAATGGTAGGGTTGAGATAAACAGTTTGAACACCAGGTAGTTTTACAGGTATGACACTCCATAAAATATGAGTCCAAACTCGGAGATTTTTCAACTATATCTAAACAGTTATTATTTTGACATATAAATATATTAGGACTATCTAGGGACAACTTTATCCGTAAAATATTAGTGTATATACTTGAACCATTTGGAACTAATAATTCCTTAATATCTATATCATGACTACATTGATTTCTACGTTGTCCCATATAAGTTCCCGGACACTTTATTTTTAATGATGGAATTCCTAGATTATTCTTTATATTAAGAGTAATTCTTTCTAATATAGGATTGATATAACCCTCCGCACAATCTATACAAAGTCCATGACTCTGTCTGCGAGTTTTATGTAGTATAATAATATATGTATCTGTATCATTACAGCACATACAGATATGTTTTGTCTTAGTGTGTATCAAACTCATATATATATTTATAGATTTTACCCTATAAATATTTAACTTGGATTTTTGGCTTTGATAAACTTGTCAGCGAAGTATACAAATGTATCAATCCACTTCCATATAACATCTTTGTCTTCATCTTCAAGACTTTCAGATATCCACATTGTTTTGAAAATATTAGCATCAAAGCTTTTATTTCCATCACCAATGGGTAGGACTTCATGTTCAAGGAAAAACTTTTCATTACGCTCCCTAATCATTGTTCGGCATTCTGAGTCGTTTAGGTTAAGTTTGTATATAAATGTGTTCATTGCATCTTCTAAAGGCATTTGATTAGCTATAAATAATCTTGCTATAACTAAGTCACCTTGTTGTGGAAATAAACCAACCAACTCATCAAAGAATATAATAAGATTCTTCTTGAATTCTGTGAGTATTTGAACTTGCGACATTTTTTATTAAAAGCTATACTTCTTTAAACAATAGTTCCAAAACAACTGAAATTAAGGTTATTATACTGGGAAGCTGTGATTTTAACACTTAGAACGGTTCCCTCCTTGATAACATCATCCTCATCATCTTTACCTACATATGAATTTTTTTCTATATTGAAATCATAGGCATCAGCCAAAGTATATGCCGGAATTAGTATCTTCTGTTTGTCCAAAACATTAATAAATATACCATCCTTGTATATCATACACACAGAACCCCTGAAAATTTTATCAGGTTCAGGTTTCAAACTCTCTGCTTCAAATTTTACAGTAAAAACATTATCAGCATTGACTCTGTTAATTTCATGGTCTAAGATATCAAGAATCCTTATTATACGAATGATGAAACCATAGTTTTGACTACATTCATTCTTTGTATCTTGATTGGCTTTGTTAAGTATGTGTTGTTCATAGTTAGAGTCTAGAAACTTAGATTCTAAGCATATACGTTTTTCAATAACTGTCGTATCCATTGTTGAATTTTAATTATAATCTTATACTTAAAATTCAATTTCATATAACTCTTACTTGATATATTGTCTAATAAACTGACTTCTTTCTAAGATAGGTATACCTAAAGCCTCAGCTTTTAGTGCTTTCCCTTGACGCTCACCACCATCTGCTATAATTAATACAGAAGTATTCTTACTAACAGTCCCTGTAATTTTACCACCACGTGCTTCAATATCAGACATTAGTTTAGTATCTCTCTTACCAGTAAAAACAATAATCATACCCTCTAAACTATTATCAACCTTCTGTTTTTTCTTGAATTTACCATGTTTTTTCAACTCATTAATAAATTTATCAGCCCATTTGATATTATTTACTATACTTTTAGTAGTTATGTCTGAAAACCCATCTATTTCCATTATACGTGTGTATAGTTCCTTCTTACTCATCTTCTTATAGTCTGTAAGTAGGTTAGGCATCTCATTAAAAAGATTACTAACCCGTTTCCTACCCAATCCAAAACCAAAAATACCTGAAGCTCCTAGAACAATTGGTAGTGATAAGTTTTGTAATCCCTCGTGGATGTTCTCGTAAGCCCTTTCAGCACCCCTTGCTGCAAATCCATCAACTTCCTCAAACCTTTCTTGGGGTGCTTTGATGATCTTAAGTATCGTATCCAATCCATTCTCATACATTTTTTCTATAGTTTTCTCTCCAAGTTGTTTAATACCAAGTTTATGAAAGAAATTAGTTATTAGTTTGATACACATGGTATCACCAAACTCTTCAGCAAGAATATCTACACCTGTTTTATTCCATTTGTAAGGAATACCTGGCATTTCTGGAGAGTCAGAAGGTTTAACTACTTCAACTATATAAGGAATAACATCACCAGAGCGCGTAATCTTAATCTTTGCTCCTGGTCCTATTACATTATCTACAATATATTTTGCGTTAAAACCCGTGGCGTATGTAATAGTTACACCCCTTAACTCTACAGGTTTAATTTCAACACGAGGTTTTAGTTGCCCCCACTTACTTATGTTCCATATTACTGCTACTACCTCTGTTTCAATCAAGTTTTCCTTTAGTCTCATCTTGAAAGCAAACGCATAATCTGGATTACCATCAACGTTTCTAACATACGGCTCGTCAGCTTGAACTATAATACCATCTATTTCATATGGGCTACTATCTTTGAACTCTATCAACGTTTCCATCAACACTGGAATAGTAATATCTTCTACCATTTTGTATCTTACTGTGGTAAAACCTGCGTAATCCATAGCGGCAATCTGCGCCGTAGGCCGTTCCATAGTTCCATTACCAACTATTTCGTAAGCTACAAAGACAATATCTTGTAATCCATCCTTAAGTTTCTTAGCTCCCGTACAACCAGCAACCATATTACGCGGATTCTTATATTTACCAGCATATTTCTTATTAAAAACATCAATGGGGATAATCAATTCTCCACGTACACTAATATCACTTTTCACCTTCTTGGGGATACTCTTAATATACTTAGACAAATATGATATATCAGCTCCTATAACTCCATCACCACGTGTAAACAATTGTATTTTATTATTTTTAATAATTACAAGACATGAAACTCCATCTAATTTATCTTCTATAACATATTCAGACGATTTATTTTTGATTAACCACTTGGCAATATCCTCAGAATCTTCTGGTTTAAACTTATTCATAGAACCTAACCAAAATGGGAGTTCTTTTCTGTTTTCTCCTTCTCTAAGAGTAGTTCCAATTGGGACTGAGTAGTCTTTATCTCTCCTCTGTAAAGTTTCTTTCAACATATCATATTGTTCATCCGTAAAACCTGTGTCTTCTCCTAAATTATAGTACAAATCATCTGCGTATATCTTCATCTTGTGAAGAACATCAAGCTTTTCCTTATTGAGATATTCTTGTAATTTATTGTCTGAGTATTTTGTTATACTTGCTATTTTTTTGTCCATTGTTTTATTAAATATACCAAATTATATATTTAATTCAACTTTATTTATACTGACTTATTTTAAAGAAACGTTTTTACAATAAAAAATGGCAGAACCTAGGAGACCTGATTCAATACCTGGATATGAACATCCAGATAGTAATTCTATATCTGATTCGGCACGTGGAGGAGTATATAAAACTTTTTCAGATAAGAAGCCAAGGGAAGGTAAGAAAGAAAAATTTGGCAAGACGGTTGCAGGTAGTCTCTATACATCATACAACGATAAAGAAGTAGAAGATAATAATTGTCCTGTATGTAATGATTTAGCAGTATATAATTGTCCTTGTGTTCATAGTGATAAACGTTGTGCCCAAGGTCATGTATGGTATACTGGACGTGATGGTAAAGTAAAGAAAGGTAATCCACATCTAAATAGTAATTCTTCTGGTTGTTCATAATACTTTAGTCTAGTTTTATTTCATTTTTGTGAAATAAAAACATTAATAATACTTAGGAAGATGCGACTTTCCTAACAACCTTCTTAACTTGTCGCTTCGGCGCCGCAACCTTCTCTGCTGGAACAGGCTCAGAAACCTTGTCAGCATCCTCAGTATCAGAACCAACCAAACTTCCCGAATCATCTACATCATCATCCAACATTACTGCTGGTGCTGCCGAAGAACCAGTAGTCTGATGTTCTAGAACACGAGAGTTGTGAGCCTTGGGACGAGCAAGAAGACGCTTCATACCGGTAGATTGAGGTTCAATAACTGCCTCATAAAGTTTAACTTGTAGAGAAATCTTACTACCAATAAAGATTGACTCAATCTTAATAGCGGCAGTTGTATAACAATACTTACCCATCAATTCAAGCGCATTCAATGGTTCATCATTCACATCAAAGAACTGAGACAAAAACTTGTCAGACTTCTTAGAAAAGATAAGCTTAGTATAAATAGTCGGACCAGAACCTGGAACAACTCGCAACTCAGTCTTACCCTTAGGGTTAGTATATTTTTCCTTCTTCCAATACAATGGATCAAGACCACCCTTAGCCTTTGTCAAATCAGCCTTAGTAAGGTCAAACATCTCAATCTCTTCGCGGTTATCAATAAGATGGTCGACACAGCGACCAACAATCTTCTCAAAAGTATCAGTCCATGCTTTCTCTTGTTCGGTAGGAGATTCACGGTCCCATAGACAAATTGGAAATGTATAACCATTGACTTTTCCTGTTTCTTGGCTGGTATTCTCACTTACACCAAAAGAAAATAGACGAGTAGTGGGCAGAATTAGCTCACCGACACTTCCATCTTCATTACGTGTAGAGATATTAATCCGTTTGAATTCAATCTTTGGTTTACTATCCGGAATAGCCCCCGAAATTGGTTCCGAGAAGACAATTCGCGATACATCATATCCCTCAATAGGGGTAATTTGTGTGTTATCAGCTGGCATGTTATATGTTTTATTTACTACATCATTTCCTTAGATTAAATTTCAATTTCATTTTATCAACCACAAATTTTACTTATTTTTCCTAAGATAATACGCATCGTATGATGATGACTTAGAATATTTATCCCAAATATCCTTAGGAACATCATTCTTTGATAGACTATTACGTGATATCTCTTGTCTATTTAACGTATATGAAGAAGACTCAATGACGTTTGAACCTGTCTTAGACATAATTTTCTTAGCAAGTTTCTTATATTTTTCAATACGTGCCTCTACCTCTATTAAGTCCTTTTTAGCAGAATTCCAACGTTCGAGTAATTCAGAAGTAGTATCTTTGTCATACACACTCATTTTATTTATACAGTATATATATTAAATTCTTTAATCAACTCTTGTTTAGATATAGATTTTGCACCAATTGTATCATCTTTACAAGGATACTCAATAACACACAATCTATCAAACAACTCATCACTTAATTCTATATCAAACTTAATAAAATAATGTGATTGTATAGACTTATCTTCAGTATTTTTACTTATCTCACCAGCCTTAAACCCAACACGTCTAAAAGATATATCATGTTCTTCATCCCTATTGACAAACCTATAATTATTAGGCACCAATATATCAGATATCATCCTCATATATTTTTTCTTTTCCCATATTTGAAATACACACGGAACGTCATGTGTTGTTGTTCCATTAATCACAAAGCAATCTTTAGGTAAATCGTACTCATATACTAAATGAAACTGTAGAGGAAATATCTTCAAATAACTTTGTTTCTTAAAACTCTTTGGTAAAATAAAAGATAAAGTATCACAGAATTCAAGTGATTTTTTAATAAATTTTTTTGCTAAAGTTCCCTGACGACCAAATGGTGGATTACCTATTATATGTATTTTCCTATATTTACCAACTATAACACTATAATCAAAAGTTAAATAATCTTGCTGAATAATCTCCTCATGTTCTGGTTCTATATCGTAAAAATAGTAATGAGGTGTTAGAGTCTTAATACCATCTATAAACGAACCATTACCTGCTCCGGGTTCAATAACCAAATCATTTGTTGTTATATCAAGTTTCTCTGATATAGTTTTAATACATTCCCTAGAAATATTAAGATTAGTGTGATATTTGTCTAACGTATCTCTATTCAATCCAGTATTCTGATTCATTTTATAAATGGATCATTTTCTTTATTATATAAATTAATAACTAATTTATATAACCTATGAAGTCTTCTTATCCTTATCCTTCTTATCCTTCTTATCCTTATCCTTCTTGTTCTCCTTATCCTTCTTGTTCTCCTTATCCTCCTCCTTCTCCTTCTTCTCCTTCTTCTTCTCCTTCTTCTTATCCTCCTTCTTATCCTCCTTCTTCTCTTCATCTACCTTTGGAAAATGATGTTTGAGATGTGTCTGTAAATTGTAATATTTTAGAACACCTTCATCCGGATTATACGTTTTTAGCAACTTTTGAAGGTCAAAATCAGGTTTGATAATCCGTCCATCTGTAGAATCTTTCAAATTATTCTCTCTGACATAGTTACAAATATATTTAGTAACATCAACACGAGAGTGTAGTTCCTTTGGGTCCCACCCGGTAAATTCTGCTAACTCTTTGGATATAGCAACAGGTTTCATGAATCCAGAATTACTGGCGGCAGCAGAATTAGTAGCCTTCTTTGCCTTAACAGCCTTCATAACCTGTCCACGTAGTAATTTTACATTTTTAATAACTTGACGTAAATACTTAATACCTTTCGTAGAACCTGAACCTTCACGTATTATTTTTATTTCACTTTCTGTTTGAAAAATAATAGTATCACATGAATCAGTAATTTCATCCCTTGTAGGAACATATTTAATAGGTTTCTTGGTTATTTTAATATTATCATCAACAGATTCCTCTGAAATACTGTCTTCTTTAGTCATTTTTTAGTTAAAAATCAATCTTTAAGTTATTCTAACTTGGATATTCTTTCTTTAATTTTAAGTAAAGTAACAGGATTTTTAGATTTAATCATTTCAATGTTTTCTATTAAAATTAAGTCATCTAGGGGCTTACAAATCATGGTTTCTTCGGAAAAACCAGCTCCAAATTTCTGTGTCATAAGCGACGCATCATATCCATTGAAATTATTATCACATAACCAGTTAGAAAAAGTAATGTCATCAGCCATAATACTATTACGTTTTAATATAGATAATTGTATAGGTTTATCCTCTTTGGGAGCTGCTACCCAAATTATACCAGTAAACATACCCCTAACTATATCATAAAGTCTTTTTCCTGGTAATATGGTTCCGCTACGCAATTTCTTTGGTGGAATCAATATTTTATTATCTAAGAAACTATCTCTCAGAAGTTTGTTCACGTTGTCTAAACTATCAAATTTAAACAATTTTAGGTCTTTCTTACATCTATAGAAGTTTAGATAACCCTTCTTGGTTGGAGGTAAATACATATTAGCTGTTCTAATATTAGTAGTATAATAAGTAGCCCTATTTAACTTTTCAGGAATAGTCTTTGTAGCCCTGCACAATAGTGTATTCTTTGGTAAAGTTATATATTCCCAACTATCTATATCTGTACTTGGTTTTTTGGATATATTTAATATTTTTTTAGCTAAACTGATATCACCTTTCCTGTTTTTAATACAATATTTACATGCTTCTATAAAAAATAACTTAGTCTTTTTATTTAAGTTATTCCATAGTTTTGTATTTGGGTTTGCGCAAAATAGTTTAACACTCATTTTATTATAAGTCAGATAGAAATAAATATTATATTAAACTTGGTAATTATAGGATATTACCAAAAAAATTAAATATGTTATATAATTATAAATGTGTGATAAAGGCATACAACTTCCATTACCAGAAAATATCAATAGATGGCGTAAACCTTTCCCAAATCCTCACTGTTTACCGATACATGAACATAATGAATACTGGGCACCACCTATAGCAAGTGAGTCCAGACAATACACTGGTTTAGTAGATCCAGGAATAATGTATCAAGCTAATTTCAATCAACTAATAGCCGTTCAGAATCATAACAACGTTTGTTCACATAGTTTACACCAAGCTATGAAAAACCCAGAAGAAAATATGGCATGTCTCTTGGATCCACAAGCCAATTGTCATGGTTGCGAGAATCTTAACTTTCCATTCGTTAAATTCCACACTAATTACTGAAAAAGTTAATTTGTTAATACAAATTAACTTATAAATATACTACTAATCTTCCTCCTCCAGTTCATCAAGCTCATCATATAGTTCTTGGTCATCATCCTCTTCCTCTTCCTCCAACTCTTCATCACTATCATCAGCTGATGGTTTTTGTAGTTCAGAGAGAATATTCTCTACATCCTCTGTTTGTCCATTAATAACAGACTTCAGACTCTTTTTGGTTTTAACGGCATCGTCATTAGTGGTCTTTGAAGTTGCCGTAACCTTCCTAACAGCTTTTTTCATTTCTTTTTCAAGCTCTTCATCACTTTTATCAGAATCAGAAGAACCGAAATCAATATCATAAGCTGGTTTCTTATCCTCCTCAGCCACATCCTCCTCAACCACATCCTCCTCAGCCACATCCTTCTCAACCTCCTCATACTTCCAACGCCGAGACTTACATACCTCAATATCTTCTGCTGTCAAAGCAACCAACTTATCATTCAAACACTTACCAATAACAATCCGCTCAGTCCCAGACTTAAAAACCATATCTGTTTCACGGTTCCAATACTTATCTAGGATTTTATGTTTGCGAAGGATAGTTTCCGGAGTCTTTTCTTTGGGAGATGGTTTCTTTGAGGGGGAAACAATAGATTTCTTTGCATTAGGTAAGACTTTCTTTTCCTTTTGAGGTTCTCCTTCATACTTTTTGTGTTTAGAACAATACTTGTTGCCATTCTGTGGCTTACAACCACAGACTTGACCTTTATTCTCTCCACGAGCAAATACATATGGACATCCAAGTCCCGTATCCTTAGACTTAATAGATGAACTATTAGAAAGCTCACTAGTTGTAGATTTTGCCGGAGAAGGTTTCTTAACGACTTTCGGAACGGACTTGGGCACAGACTTGGGCACAGACTTGGGCATAGATTTCTTAACAGGTTCTGATACATGATCATCCCATAAACTCATAATATCTTCTGGTTCAAGTTCGTAAGTATCAGCAATACGTTGAACAAAGTCCTGAATAGACTGTGAAATAATATCATCAATGTTTTTTGCTAAAGCAGACATGATTTCTAATTTTAGTCCGGAACTCGGATTGAAATTTCAATTTTAAATTTTTCTTGGGAAGATTTTATATTTTTGGTTTATCAACACTACCACATCCCAAATCTTCAACCAATAATCCCTGGGAGTCAAACCATTGTTTAATAAATTCACATAATGGTTTCTTTTGCATACTTCCCCAGTATATAATCCTATGAATATTATCCACAGACAATTTTTTCAAAGAACTTTCCGTATACATCGTGTTAATAACCTTCAACTCCTTAATAATATTCCAAAGCTCTTTTTTATTATTTATATCAGATGGCATACGTATTTTCCTATTTTTCTTAACCAACTTCTTTAGATATTCTATAAACTCCTTTTGTTCCGGTAAAGGCATCTTCAACTTGTTAATTACTAAATCATATAAAGGTCCAGCAGTCCATGTAGCACACATTTTTCCTGATGTTCGTTTATGTTTCTTGTCTGGTATATCTTGACTTACATCACGAATACAAAAGTTGTCATTAGTTGGGTTATTTTGTCCATAATATCCGTAGGGATTTTGTTCCATATCTTGTTGTTGTTCTTGTTTTAGGTTTTCAACTTTTTCTATGTAATCATTACTACAATTTTTCCAAATATTACCCTTAAGACATCTCAATATATCTTCGCTTTGATACAAATACCATGATACAATTGTTCCATCAAAGTCTTTATAGTAATTACTGAAATTTTCTAATATAAGTGCCCTTTGTGTAGTACTTTTGTTAATCTTCTTCTTATCAGCTAACAGCGCAGCCTCCAAGAATTCCTCATTAATAACTGGTGGTAATTTAAACAATAATCTTCTCGTAGTTTGTATATCAGTACTTTGGCAAATCTCCTCAACAATCCCTGGTAAAGTAGAATAGTAAATAGGTTGAAGAATCTGAGAAAATGTCTTATTCTGAGTTATGTTAGGAAATTGGGTGTAGTAATCAGACAATAATGTTCCAATTACCGATAAACTATCTACAATATAAAAAATATTGTTTTCCTCCTTAAGATATGATTTGAACCCATACTTATTAGTAATTTGTATGTTCTTATTAATCATCTCCCTAAGCGCTGTAAGTATTTCAAATGACTTAAAACTATATTTTGTCAGATAATTATACAAATAAGTAAAATCCAAACTAAATTCTGTCCGAAATAATTCTTGTATCAATTCTATAGCTCTGTCTGTGTTCTCAGAAGCATAATATAACTGATAAGTAGAATAATCTAATGTATCCAATTCATTACGAATCATTTCAGGAGGAACACCATCACATTTGTAATCACAGTTCATATATTCACATTCTCTCTGATTATCTAAACCCGTAATGTGATTTCTTTCATAATTCAGCGCACAGTCAAACGCAGCTTCTTTAATCAATCTTTCAACACCTTTGATACTGATATCTTTATCTTCCGCTAATTGATACATTTTCAAATCTATACTATCTTCTCTTTTCATAACTGTAGATAGGGGTATTGCCACTCGTTGATATATACGCAAACTTGGTTTCTTTCCTTGTTCAATCAACATACGATGCGAACCAAGACGATAACCACGAGCTATGGCTTGGGCTAACTGCGAATAATTAAACCATGGAGTTTGTATCTCTTCAACTTGGATATTTTGAAACGAGAAACCTTCCCTTAATACCGAAGAACCTATTATAACGTTAATTACTTTTCCATTAACATTATCAGGTTTGTTAAAACGTCCTATAAGGTCTTTGATTTGAGCTGGTGTAGAAGTAGCATTACTCAATGATATGTATCGTGGTTTATAATTTTTGTCCGGTTCATTACCTGAAGCTTTTGTAAAACCAAACAACTCAAGTATTAAACCAAATAAAATCATACCGGAACCAGTGACAAGTTCATTATATACAAAAATACATTTACCTTCGGCTTGGGCTCGTAAAATATTTAGAATGCTTGCCGCATATATGGTGCTAAACTTTTTAACATTTTCTAATTGTTCTTCAACACTATCAGCTTTCAACACATCTCTAAGTTCTGATTTTAGAGAAAAGTTTGATAATTGTTGTTTTTTACCATCATCATTAACGACTAAGGCACCTTTTCTTTTACGTTCATTAATGTATTTATCAAAACCTGCCTTACCATAAGAACTATCTGGAAACACAAACAATGATGCTTGACGAGAGTTAGAATATACACCTTGTCTATCTGTTTGTCTATCCAGTTCGTATGCTTTTTTATAAGCTAGGGACTGAAACTTACTCATCACATCAGGAACAACTTTCAAATGACGAAGTCTCCCAATGTGTTCTCCTTCATAAATCTTTGGAACAGTAGAAGTCATTGCCTTGAGAAACGATACTTTACCCTTAAAAACTTGTTTAAGTTCACGTTTCTTACTTTGTTTAACCTTAAATATCTCAGGACCTTCCATGTCAAAGTATTCATTAATGAATGTTTGTCCGGTGGGAAGTTGTTTATCCATTGGTGTTATTAGATTCATAATGGATGCAATTTCATCTACACTATCTTTCATTGGAGTTCCTGAAAGTATAAGTATTTTACA
>Ga0181422_1000550_pt1 | contig 12190 bp, 5 predicted proteins | sample 45SPOviralmetaG_FD_130147 | JGI IMG/M metagenome (GOLD analysis project Ga0181422, IMG submission 130147) | Marine viral communities from the oligotrophic San Pedro Time Series (SPOT) site, San Pedro Channel, CA, USA - 45 SPOT_SRF_2013-07-18 | ecosystem: Environmental > Aquatic > Marine > Strait...
GCTCTTCCGATCTGAGAGAAGGAGGATTGCGTGCGACCTCTGGTCGCGGGCTTTGCCGTGCGTGGAGAAAAAAATGGCCATGGAGCCAGCAGACATAAGGGACGTCTGGACGACTGTTAGAGAGGGTCTGGAGATAGTCAAAAAGACTACCAACCCGCCTTGGATTCCAGAGGATATCTACTCTTGTTGCGTCTCTCAGCAGGCCTTTCTCTACATGGATCCAGAAAGAACTCGGGACGGCTTTGCGATAGTTCAAAGCCAGTTTTGTCCTTTTGAACGGATCAGTAAGTTTTTGCTTTGGGTTGTTTACGACCCAGAGTTTGGCACCGCCGACCACTACGTTGATGAGTGGGAGGACATAGCCATGAAGACGGGTCATGACGCAGTCGAATTCGTCACGCCCATTGAGGCAATAGGAAGGTTAACGAGCAAGCATGGATACCAGAAGGTTTCCAGCCTGTACAGAAAGGATTTGTAGGAGAAGCTTATGGGCGGCGGCGGCGGAGAAACACCAGACGAAACCCCACAATTCAGGGCGCTGGCAGAGCAGTCTGCTCAGTACTTCAATCGCTATGCAAACGTGTTTCGCCCACTTGAAGACATGTACATCCAGCAGGTCTTTCAAGCTGATGACGAAAGTCAGTATGCAAAGGCTATGGATGCTGGCTCTAACGCCGCGCAGCGAGAATTTTCTCCACAGCTTCAGAAGCTAGCAGGAGGACTCCTAGCGAGGGGTGGCGTTGATCCTAGCTCTGGCGCTTTCAGTGCCGGTATGGAAGACGGTTACTCCAAGCTTGGCACCGCTCGCGGCTTAATTTCCGCTGACGCGGGAATAAACAACACGGACAGATACCTTGGCGGCGTGCAGAACGTGATCAAAATGGGCCAAGGCGTTGCGTCTGAGGCTATGCAGGGGCAGATAGGCCTCACTAGAACTGCTGAAGACAAGGCCAGATCAAAGGCCATGACCGATTTCTCCGATTCCATGCAGGGCCAAAACGCACTTGGCACTGCTGCAGGAATGGCGGGAGGCCTTGCTTACAACTACTTCGGCCCTAACAAAGACGGAATTGGCTAATGGACTATGCAACGCTCATAGGAATGCTGGGTCCAGATGCTCGGCAGGAAGTGTCCCAGTTTTACTTTGGGGAAGACGGTGTTCCGACTTACGGCGGTTCCGGTCCAGATCCCACTCCAGTAACGGGCACAGAGAACGGAGGAATTGGTGCGATCTTCGGAGGCAGAGGCCCGTCTTACGACTTCACCAACAACTATCGCAATATCAATCCCAATGCGTACATGAATGATGACAAAGAGGGCGCATCGAGGTTGTTCGCGGACATCATCCGCGCCCAAACCCAAGATTACCTTACTCGCTTCGCTCCAATCGAAGACTACCTAGCCGGAACCATTACCCAAACCGGAACGACCTTTCTTGAGGGCGATATGAATCGCACTAGAGAGGCAATCTTGGGTGGCGCACAAAGCGCGCAAGACCAGTACACGCGGCAGTTCGAGAGATATGGCGTGGCGGGAAGGCAGTTAGATAACACAAACGCTACGACTAGCGCTCTGGTTGGCGGGATGAATGACGCCAGAGATCGGGACGTTGATAGAAAGATTGCAATACTCGGCGGCGGACTTGGGTCTATAGGAATGAAGTCTCGCGCACAACAAGGAGCAGGCTGATGGGACTTATTGCTACTGGGGACAATCTTAGAAACAAGGCAATGCTTGGCCTTGAAGCTATGTCTCAAGAAGAGGCAGAGCGGGAAGCAGTTCGCCAGCAAATGCTGCGGGCGGAAAAGGCTCAGAGAGCACAGCTCGCGGGGACCGGACTAGGGATTGGCGGAGGATATGTAGTTAACAACTATGGCGGGCAGATAGCTGATTACGCTCGCGGTCTCTTTGGTGGGGGTGCTCAGCCTCCGCCTCTAAACACATCGCCCATTACTCAGCAGTCATCCAGTCAGGCTCTTTCCGCAGCAGGAAATCCTGCGGCTCAGACTCAAGTTGCTAACCTTCTGGGGACTTCTTCAGCCCTAAGTGGGACGCCTTCTGCTCTTGCGGCTCAAGCTCCTGCGCAGGTTTTAGGGACGGCTTTGAGTCCGGCTGCAGGAGTTGCTCCTTCGGTTGCCGCAGCCGCAGCTCCATCAGCGGGATCCATTACGCTCGGAGGCACCACTACAACGCTGAGCGCAGCAGCACCGGCAGCACAGGCAGCTTCAGGAGCAGCCGCTACTGGTGCCACAGTAGCCGAATCAGCAGCAGCAGTTGCTAACGCAGGGACCGCCGCCCCTGCAGGAGCGCCGTTAATGCCATTGGCCGGTCCCCTCGCTATAGGCGTGGGCGCATTCTTTTTACTAGACGCTTTATTCGACTTCTAAGGGTTCTCACATGGCTAGAAGATCATATTACCCATCATCAGTAGGCGGCTTCGCAGACGGATTCACGCAGGGCTTTGGGCTTATGCAGGACGCCGAGAACGCTCGCTTAGATAGGCAGATGGCCCAGTCTGAAATAGACGCTACCGCCAAGTACCGTGCAGACACTCTGGCTGAAGACCGAAGGCAGTTTGACGAAGGAACGCGCCAGTTTGGCATTACAAATAAAAGGGAACAAGACCAGTTTGATGCTGAGATTGAGATTAAAAAGAAAGAGGCAGAGGGCGCTGCGTCGTTAAGAGCAGCCCAACTCTCCGCCGCGAACGTGGCAGAAGCCAAATCTAAAGCAGAACTAGACGCGCTAGAAAGAGAAAGAGTAAATGAGGAGGGCTTGGCCGCAATGGCCCAGTTAGATCAGGTCATCAAAACCGCGCAAAGAACGGGGGTTATGCCCGACCTGCAGGTCATCAATGACCTTATAGAAAAAACTCGCCCGACAAAATTTGATCTTTCTGTTGCCCTTGGCAAAGATTTTCAAAGCGACATTGCAAACTTCGTAAACGCGCTTTCAACTCAGTTCCAAAGCGGCAACTCAGATCTTTCAGACCCAAGGTTAGAGATGGGGATTGACGCACTAATACATTCTCAAGGCGGGGCGCTTATTGGCTCAACAATAACCGACGCTAACGTAAATGCGCCTGAAGAGCTGCAGAACGGGCAGTACAAAATTATTTCCCGAGAAGCCGTCAATATCGATATTAAGGAGCAGGGGGTTTCCGATCATCTCCCTAATGGAGTAATGCCTGAAGGCCGCGAACAGCAGGGACCGCCCCGACTAGCCGCCTCTGCAGATGTTCTTGTTACTGCAGAGGGTCCGGACGGGCAGCTTGTTCATTACATAGCTCCAATGACTAAGGGCAGGTCTGCATCAACGGGCGAGCGAGTGCAAATCCCTGTCAACTCAATCTTTGATGGCGTTGGCGGAACAGCAGTCATGATTGACTACCTGAATAAAAACATGGCTGAACCCATCAAGGCGGCAAAAAAAGAAGCCTTGGGCGGAGAGGCTGCGTTTCAGCAAGCTGTGAGCGCTCAGCAAGAAGCAGTGGTGAACATCATTGCAGCGAACGAGGGGGGGAGAACCTTTAGGTCAGATAAAACTAACGGAGAGCTGGGGCCAGAAGACATTCAGCGCATTGCAGAAGACAGAGCGCTTGGCCTCGGCAGAAAGCAGGGGACATATAGAGAAGAAGCAAGCAGAGAGATCATGCAGACGAGACTGGACCTTGATCCCTTGCTAAAAGATCAGCGTGTTAAAGACCCAAAAACTGGCAAGCCAACGGCTATGCCTGATTTTTCCGACGCAGAAATCCTCAAGCTTTCTGCAACGCTTAACCGTAATGGAACTCCATCCAAAGCAACCAGAGATCTACTTCGGGTAATGCTGGAAAGAAAGGGTGCAGTGGAAATTAACCGAGGGGGAAGGCTTCCTCTAAGCGGAGCCACCGCCCGCAAGATCAGTGTACCTAACGTAGCAAGCCACCGCTTCCCTACCTAAGCCAAGAGGGCTAAACAGTGCCGCGTGACGCATATCGCATCGGCGACAGCCGTAACTACAGAGAAGAAGAAGAGAAGGGGCTTGTTTCAGAGTTTACTTCTGGATTTTCTTCTGGCGTAGATACAACTCTGGGCACCCTTGGCGGTGTCCGCTCTCTTTTCAACACCGTTACTGGTGACGAAGAGGAGGCTATTGAGTACCTGAATTACGCCCGCCAAAAGTTTGCAGACGCCAGTGAGTCAGCGCCGACAGTGGGGACTGTCGAAGAGGCGCTGGATGGAGATGCCGAAGACTTTATTCGATGGGCGCTCTACTCGGCAGGAACTATTGTCCCGTCTATTGCGACTAGCGTTTTAGGCGGCGGGGTTGGCGGCTTTGCAGCAAAAAAAGGCGCTGAAAAGCTCGTTAAAGATAAGGTTAAAAAAGAAGTTTATGACAAGGTACAGGATGACGTATCCGAAGCCGCGAAGAAGCGGATGTACCGAGAGACTCTTGCTGGCAAGGTTCAGCCGTATAGAGGGTTCGGTCAGGCGGCAGGAGCATTTACGGCCTCTGCCGCTCAAAACACAGGCTCTACATACCTAGACATTTACGAAGAAACTGGTATCGAGGCTCCAGACGTGGCCTTGGCGGCTGGTGTGGCTTCTGGTGCGCTGGATGCAATCACGCCATTTGTGATCCTACGTCGAATCATGCCGCCGACTGTCTTTACAAAATTTAAAGACAAGATGTCTGACCGCATTGTTGATAATGGGGGGGTCATAAGACGCTCGCTGCTTGAAGCCACTAAGCAAGCTGGATTTGAAGGCTTTACTGAAGCCACGCAAGAGCTGATACAGGCGACCGCAGTAGGCATGATGCGAAATGATCCTGCCGGTGAATTTGGCTTTGGAGATTATGCGGATGCATTTGTACAGCAATTAGGTGAAATATCTACGGACGACCAACTCCGTAGTCGCCTGCTAAACGCAGCAGCGGTAGGGGCGATTGGCGGAACATTTACTGGAGGCGTGAGCGGATTAGCTAAAGGCGAGAAAAAGCGCGTCGATGACTCAACGAAGACTAAAGAGCCTAAAGCAGAGGAAGACAGTGAGCAGCAGCCTGCTGAAACGCTTTCTCAGGAAGAAGAAGACAAGCAGATTCAAGCCATTATTGAAGAGTTCGATGGCAAGATAGATAAGAAAGCGGCAAGACGCATTTTTATAGAGCGTCAAACAAATCTGGAAACAGCAAGGCAAGAACTGGGTGAGGAGCAGCAGGCTCCAGAGCAACAGGCTCCATTTTCTACTCTCGATCAAGCCCCTGACGAAGAAAATAATCTAGCCCTTCAGGCTACTCGGCAACGACAAAAAATTGTTCGGGAGCGAGCGCAGGGTCTTGGCGGAGACATTGACCGTAGCGGCGAATCGGTTGGTGAGGCGCGTGCCAGAGTCTACGAGGACCAGCTTAACGAATCAATGGGCAGGGTTTTGCGTGGCCGACAAGTTCTCAATCAGATCGTGCCAATCAGCCTATACGAGGGCACAACAACCCCCGAAGAAAACGCTTTAGCCGCTCAAGAAGCGGAGCGCATCACAGTCCTGCCCAGCGGCCCGACGATTGAGCTTGGCCCAGATCGAACTATGGAGTCTCTTGAGCGGAAGACCGTAGACTATCAGGGGATTCAAGGTACGCTGACTAGGCGCGATGACGGTGTATATGAAGTCGTAACGCCTGACGGTCAAAACGTCGTTGTAGAAAGCGGTGAGTCAGACGCCGGATCAACAGCCGCTGCGCTGCTGGGGGTAAGGCCGGTAGACATAAATGTCGATACCCCCTCTCCAGATATCCAATTCAATCCTGAAGACCAAACATTCATAGCTCGCAAGAAAAAATATCGGTACGTCGGCACCCGTTATGACGACAACGGCAATCCTGTAGCCATCGACGCCGAGACGATGGATGGTGAGCCTAGAGTTTCCCGTAGGCAGCAGACCCTTAATGCAATGGAAGCTGCTCAAGCCAAGTTACAGCAGGCTGAGATGACTCAGAATCTAGCGACTGGCCCAGCCCAATTCGACGATCTTTCAGAAAACTTGCAGGTGGCTGTCTTTGAGCAAAGAGAAGCTCAGGGTGTCGATGCAACTGCTGATGAGGTAACTCGGGAGGAGGTTGAGGCCGCTGTTCAGGCCGCGCCAGCCAGCATTCAGGCCTCCCTCATGCAGGAAACGCAGGCATTGTTTGCTCGGGATTCGGGCACTGAGTTTGAAATCCGCCAGACGTTTAACGCAGAAGACCAGTGGCTATCGTTCGAGGGCGATGTAGTAAACGCCAATCAAGAGACGCTGGAGGCGCGACAAGAGCGCTTAGACCTGCTGACCGGACAGCCTAATAAGCCTGCTAATAGCGACGATTTGATCACCATCAAAGGAGTTGAAGCCGTAGCGGAAAAAGTCGGCAACGCTATGCGCAGAAAAGCCTTCTTCAAAATTGAGGCAGATGGTGAACAAACTAATCTTGAGGCCATCCCTGCTGAAAACATCTCTGACATTGCGGGTGGCGTTGACGCTGATGCAGCGAAGAATGAAATACAGCAATCCATCTTCGACCTAATCGAGGCAGGACTGCCCACAGAATTCGTAGACGATATTCAGGCTATCGCGGTACACCTTGCTAAGGACATGGACGGACTTGGCGCTACAACACGCGACAGAATGTCTCTGGACTCGGCTATTGTTTCTGCGGCACTGACCGACCCTAATGCTGATCGAGAACTTAGATACGTCCTGTCTCATGAAGCGTGGCACGTCTTAGACAACAAGAGCAACATAAGCTCAACCCTTCCGTCATTCAGCGTTGACATTACGTTTGGTGGAGAGGGTGCCCGAATGGTACTGGGCGACGACCTCGCCGAGCTTTACGAGAACTATCTCAACAAGACAGAATTGGGCCAAAGATTTAGCTACCCATTTAACGAGCTTGCCAAGCAGGCTGGGCCAAACAGTGATGCGGACAGCCTGTCTAGGTACGTTCAGCAAGAAGCGTTTGCCCAGCTAGGCGCGATATATGTAAGCAATCCACGGTTACTTAAAGAACAAGCGCCACAGGCGTACAATACTATTCGTACCATTCGGGACAATCCGAGACTGGTCACTGGAGATGAAGATGCGAGAGTTCAAAATACCGGAGCCGGAGTACAGCCCGAAAGTACGGGAGTACAAGGAGAAGTTCGGCCATTCCCCGAGCGCGGAAGCAATGAAGTGGAAGCGGACGGAAGAGCTAGAGAAGCTGGCATCGATGGCGCTGAAGAGGGGCAAGCCGATCAAGTCATGGGCGGAGAGACCCAACAAGAAACTGGGGACAGTGACGGATCTGTTGTACGGCTAGAAGATCTAGTAGTAAAACGTGCCGAGAACTTTCAAAGCGAAGGCACTTACAACGTAACATTCCCAGATGGATCTGTAGAGCAGATCTTCCGCGATACCCTCCAGTTCTCTACCCCGCGCTGGATGCTGGTAGGCATTCCGGAAACGGACATTCAAGCCACGACCGGAATCGGAGACAACAGAACAGAAGCGCTCAAGACCCTTATAAAGAGAAAAGGATTTGACCTTTTTGACGGCGATGATCTTGCTACGCCAAGCAGGGACTTTGAAACTGGCGTGGTGTCCGGCCTGCCTGAAGGTTACGAGCACACCCAGCCGACGCTTTCTAACCCGCAGACAGATGGATCTCCCACGTCACTCGCTATTTATGACAGCTACGTCACGAAGAATGGCGAAAGGATTGGTTTTATAGAAGCAATGCGTGGACGAGTCGCCGCCGTCAATCTTGAGACAGGCGAAAGAACTCTTTTTGAAACCACCAGAGAAGCGGTTCTTAACATCGTAGAACGGGACATGGGGCCGCAAACCGATGCCACTCCGCAAGTAGAAGCGACCCCTGAGACAGACGTAGTGCCTGAGTCTCAAGCCGAAAAGATTGAGGACTTCGGCGAAAAAATTGGTGGTGCGAGAAAAGATCTCATCACTGAGTACCGAGACCAGTTGAGCGAGGACGAGATTGATATTGCCTCAGTACCGCTTAGCAAATCATTCCCTGCACCAAACTACGTCAAGATGGCAGAGGCGGGCATAGACAGGGAGAAGCTTGCCGCGATAGCCATGCGGCGAGCAGAGATACCGGCCAAGCCGAGAAGATCTACAAAGTTGAGGTTCTGGGCGGAAGACGTCCAGCGCATCAAAGAGCTTACTCAGCAAGTTCTTGACGGCGAACTGTCTCCGGCAGACATGGTTGATGATCGATCCTCCAGAAACACTCTGCCCGTCATAGCGCAGGTAGACATAAACAATCTAGCCAAAGCGGCTGTGTACAGGATCAGTGAGTTCAAAGGCTTTGCCCGCCAAGCAGACGGTACAAGGATCTCTGGCGACAAGCTGTATCACATAAAGAAAGGCAATGATTTTCGCCGTCTGGGAGATGCTTACGAAACGCTTGAGGAAGCTCAGGCCGCACTTTCTACTGAGCTAGAAAGGCTGGGAACAGAGAAGCGCTCCAAGAAGCAAAGCAAAATATCTGCATATCGAGACCGTCGCACTGGTGAGGTTTACCTTGGATGGAAGGGAGCGACTGGCATCCTTCGCCTCAAAGACTTCGACACAAGCGAAGAGGCTTTCTCTTACTTGGAGCAAAACCGAGAAGAGATGGAAGCCCTTCTCGAGGAAAAGAAAGCCCAACCTGAAATGCGTGGCGCTGAGAATCGCGAGCGGATCGGCAAGGAGCGCAGAACTGGCGGCGACATGGCCAACATTACGCCCCAGATGTTTTCAGATGCGTTTGGTTTTCGTGGCGTCGAGTTCGGGAACTGGGTAGAAAACGACAAGCGCCAGAGAGATCTGAACCAAGCCTATGACGGGCTGATGGACCTCGCAGAAACTCTGGGCATTCCGCCAAAGGCAGTGTCCTTGAACGGAACACTTGGCCTCGCGTTTGGCGCTAGAGGAAAGGGCGGGAAGCGTCCTGCGGCGGCACATTACGAGCCAAATAAGGTTGTTATTAACCTCACCAAAAAAGCCGGTGCTGGATCCCTCGCTCATGAGTGGTGGCATGCGCTAGATAATTACTTCGGTAAGCAACGCAAAGTAGGCTTTATCACGGACGGAGATAGAAGGAACCGCACTCTTCGCTCCCCTGACGATGATGCTGTTCGCTTCGAGTTGATGTCAAAGTTCTCGGATATTGTTACTGCAATAAACACCAGCAACCTGAAGAAGCGCTCCTCTGAGTTAGATAAAGGGCGCAGTAATAAATACTGGTCAACTCAAATAGAGATGACTGCGAGAGCTTTCGAGTCTTATGTAAAAGACAAGCTCGCTGGCGAAGGGATTACCAACGACTATCTCGCGAATATCGCCTCGGATGACGGGTCTAGTAGCTATCCTTACCCGAACGCTGATGAGAAAGAAGCAATCAATCAGACCTTCGACTCGTTGTTCGAGGAGATGCAAAGCAAAGAGACTGACAAGGGCGTCACTCTTTTTGTTAAGCGCTTGTCTGGGCAGACCCAGTCATACGAGAACGCAAAAGCAACTGGGCAGTTGATGGACGGCACTCCATCTACCAGCGAGTTCACGCTACACGACGAGACCGCCAGCGAAATATTCCTGCGCAAGATCCAAGATCAGTTCCTGTCTCTAAAAAAGGCAGAGCAGGCGGCGACTGAATTCTTGGGAGTCAAGGAGTTGCCCCAGAGAATGCAGGCCTATGTCGGCGAAACTCTTAGTTCAGGAAAAATAAAAAGCGACTACGACCAGCTTGAGACTAATTACGTCAAGCCAGTCGGGGACATTCTTAGGGAAAACAATATTGAGATAGACGACCTTGGTCTCTATCTCTACGCCAAGCACGCTGAAGAGCGCAATAAATACATAGCCACAATCAACTCTTCGCTGGACAACGGTTCGGGCATGTCTAAGGAAGACGCTGATCGCGTCATCAAGCAGGCAGAAGCCGAGGGAACCGCAGGGGCTATGGAGGAAGCAGCAAAGCTGGTCTACAAGATGCTTTCCGAAAATCGTGCGCGGATGAAGGAAGCAGGTCTTGTTGACGAAGATACTATCGACGGATGGAACAATCGTTACCAGTTCTACGTCCCCCTCAAGGGGTTCGCGGCAAGCATAAATGAAGACGCGGAGCTGGCCTCATCAAAAGGGATACCGAAAGGCTTTAATATATCCGGCAAGGAAGTGTTCTCTGCGCTGGGCAGAGGGACGGCTGCGGATAATCCTCTCCTGTACGCGCTGAGTGACGTCGAAAGCAAGATTGTTAGAGCCAGAAGAAACGAGGTTAGCCAGCGGCTGCTTAACCTAGCCCGCGCTGTAGTCGGTCGTGGCTCAGATCAGTTCACGATTCATGACGAATCTTCCACGTATCCAATGGATCGAGAGAAGTCAAACGGGCAAGTCCGCAGCGTCCGCATGGATAAGTTCGACATGCGCAAAGCTAGTCGCAAAGACGACGGCAAGCCAAGGTTTTTATCAGTCAAGGTTGACGGCAACGAGGTGTTTCTTGAGATCAAGAACCAAGCGCTCAATAACGCCATGCACAACGTCGGAGCAGAAAACTTCGAGAGCCTTGTTGGGTTCCTTGGTAAGGCGACTGATGGCCTACAGGCGTTTCAGATCTGGAGAAGAAACACCCTGATCAACTGGAACCCAAGCTGGATGCTGATCAATCCAATCCGAGACATTCAGACGGGAATCATGTACGCCCTTTCTGAGAGCAGTAAGTCTGGGGGAATGATTGAGGGCGAGGGGATCACTGGAGACATCCTTGCTAATTACATTCCTTCCGCTCGCGCCTATTACAAGAACTTGAGAGGCGACAGGGTCGGTTCAGAGTTTGATGAATACTTTGATGAGTATCAGCAATCTGGCGCACCTACCGGCTTGACGCTTACCCGCGAGATTAATGAACAGAAGAAGCGTCTGGCCAACATAATTAGCGAAGGATCCCTGATGTCCAACCTTAGATACGTTGGAGATCTGGTAGAAAACATGAACACCGCATCAGAAAATGCAGTGCGCTTTGCAGCATACGTTTCCGCAAGGAACAGAGGCGTTGAGATAGAGAAGGCGGCAAATCTTGCAAAAAACATGACCGTCAACTTTAACCGGAAAGGCGAGATGTCTTCTGGCCTCAATCTTCTGTACCTATTCTTCAACGCGGCAGTACAGGGCACAGCAAATATAGCTCAAGCTATGACCGGCGCGTCTGCATCTGGTGGTCCTAACAAGGCGCAGCTTGCGGCGCTCGGCATCGCGGCTACAGCTTACCTTGTGACAGAAAGGAACATTATCGAGACCGACGAAGACGATGATGGCGAGTCTCTTTACAAAGATCTGTCAGGCTACGAGAAGCTGATGTCTTGGAACTTCGTGAACGAGGACGGGAAAACGTACACCCAGTTCCCCCTGCCTTACGGGTATGGAATGTTTCATACGTTAGGAAGGCTAGGGGCAGAGCTTGCTCATGAGCTGATAGACATTGACGACGTCGCGGCAGAAGTGACCGCCGCTACTGTGCATCATCTACTGCCTCCGCCTCTTGGTTTCGTCGGTGCCATAGGCACTGAAGATGACCTGCTCGACTTTAGTAAGCGGGCAACCGTAGATCTATTGCCGGACATCACAGAGCCGTTTACCTCTCTTGGCTTTAACATGAATCATTTTGGGTCTCCGATTTATATTCCGCAGAACACCTTGATGGACTCTGCGCCTGACTCATCAAGATCAAAGAAGTCTACGGAGCAGATATACAAGGACATAGCGTCTGGCTTAAACAACATTACTGGCGGCTCCGAGTTTCGCAAGGGTGGTTTCGACGCATCACCAGACTCTCTTAAATATATCTACGAGTATTTAACTGGCGGCATGGGCAGGTTTATCAGCCGATCCGCTGACGTTTCGTATTTGCTTTCTAACGAGGTGGCTGACGACGACCCCACTCTCAGCGCCTACCCAATCATCCGTTACTTGAACGGAGAGCCATCTCAATTCGCAGACAAAATGGAGTATTACGAGAGCGGACGATCATTGCAGGAAATCTTCAACGAAGCTGAATCTGTTAAGGGAGATGATCGCAAAGAGTTCATGGCGGAGTTTGGCAGTCAGGCTAAGTTGGAGCCGCTGTACAAAGAGACCCAGAAGCAACTTAGAAAGCTGCGAAAGCAAAAAAAGGTTATCGAAAAGACACAGTCTGACCCAGTCAA
>Ga0181422_1000551_pt1 | contig 12189 bp, 10 predicted proteins | sample 45SPOviralmetaG_FD_130147 | JGI IMG/M metagenome (GOLD analysis project Ga0181422, IMG submission 130147) | Marine viral communities from the oligotrophic San Pedro Time Series (SPOT) site, San Pedro Channel, CA, USA - 45 SPOT_SRF_2013-07-18 | ecosystem: Environmental > Aquatic > Marine > Strait...
AACACCCTCCAAAGTTATAAGACCCTGGGGTGCGTTCGCTGGTGTAGTGCTACTCTGTACTTTAATAAAGACAGCCTGGTTCACGAAGAATGGGCAGTCACGCATATCGGGGTACTGAGCGGATGTTCTATAAACGAGACCTAATCCAATCGCACCAGTCGTGACAGAGCCAGGATTAAGTGCGACAGACGAGGGGAGCGACCTTAAATCAATATTTTTCATATGTGCGTCATCCTCACTATCCACACCTAAAACCTGATTCCCACCTCCCGCTCGAGCAAAGTCATATCCAGCAGCATTCCGACCATTGCCAGCAGCATCATTAGTAAAAACAGCATTATCATTATTAGTCGGTAGGACATCCACAGACGGGAAGTTCATTTCACAATGGACGAATAACTCTCCGTCTTTATCTGTGTCGTAAGCAGGATTTTTACAATATTCAAATAACTCGTGGAGTGGAATAGCTACATCCTTCGTTCTATTAACACTTCTCTCATTCCCTTTACCCACACTATCTAACACACCATTAGAATTAGTAAAATTCTTCTGACTGGCATTATGTGTCCTCTTAAAACCTCTCTCTCTGTCCTCATCGTCCTCAGCATACATCTTTAATGTATTTCTCAGTAAATCAACATTTCTAATACTCTCAATAACTCCTAAACGCTGTGAGCGGAGTTCGCAGTGTCTAACGAGAGCAGCCGGCGTAAAATTAGCGTGATTGTCCGTGACACCCGTGCGTTTAACACGAATAATCGTGTCTAAAACTGGCGGATTAGCGTCGGCTGCTAAACCTCCCGTGGATAATGTAGCGACATCAAATTTCACAACGAGGTCTGTTTTAGACAAATCAACTTTACCAATCCCCGACGGAATGGATATATCTACAAACTTTTTATCGGAAAAATTAAAACTTCCTTGAAGGGCTCTGAATTTTTGGACTTGCTGGGCCATTATAATATTCCCTAATATTTTATTTTTATATATTTATTATATTTAGATTTATGCCACATTACCCGCCCCCGACTGGTCAAAGTAATTCTGTGGGGCAGCCTGGGTGGAAACAATAGGCGTGGTAGTCGTCTCTTTTTTAGCGTGTTTATGGACAAAGAAGCCTGCTATACTCATCGCAATCCCCAGGGCAGCAGCAACTCCCAATCCTATCGGGGTCTCCCCAATACCCGTTCCAGCGAGAACTTCTTCGGCTGAGGCACCAGCAGCGATAAACTCAGAGGCACCACCAGCAGCCCCAGCAGCAGCATCAGCAGCACCACCAGCAGCCCCAGCAGCAACATCAGCAGCACCACCGCCCGCATCCGCCAGTGCCGGTAAAACATCACCAGCGTCATCTCCAAGGCCCAGGGCTGCGTCTGTAGCAGCATCACCACCAGCATCACCAGCAGCATCACCAGCAGCACCATCACCAGCACCACCGCCCTCTTCCGCTGGGGGTTTTTTCGCTGCTCCAAATGTCTTCCTTAATTTAGAAACACCTTTCGCAATACCTATCGCAGCAGCACCACCCGTTAAACCCGAACCCGTGTCCTGTAATCCACTCCCCACACCTTCCAAAGCAGCTGACTTCGCTGTCTCTGTGACATCCCCACCACTTAATAAATCATAACCTTTAAATGCCTGATTTCTTAAATCGGCAGCATTCGCTAAATCTTGCTGGCTCGCAATTGACATTATATATATGATAAAGATTATAATTTCATATTTTTAAATAATTCTTTAATAAGTTCATCGGGGATTGTATATGCCTCTAATGTGGAACATTTAGAGCTCTTACCCATAGCATTTTTATGTCTCGCTATTGTTATTTCGTGTTTTTTATGACAACATTTTAAAGGAACAAACCCCTCAATATTAGTCCAAAAACGAGTTCTCTTTCTGTAGGGTTTTCCATACATACAATAAAAGACAATGTAATATGGGATCCAATCAGGGATATATTCTTTCATACGACCTGTGTCGGGGTTTTCAATTAAATAATATTTAGGATCAAAATAGTCCAATATCTCAAATACTTTATCCACCATAGGTTTTCCAAAATTATCTATATCTGCTTCAATTTTATCACGTGTATAATATCTTCCAATATGCGAATATTTAATACAACTCCACCACGCACAAACGGGCGAGGCTGTAATTAAATCAAAATATCCACGGGGATACTTCTTATAATCCCAAGTCATTATATCCTCCTTAATGTGATTTTTAGATTTATAACCTGACCCTAATGGACACTCTGCCCCTAAATCTCTGTCTAAACTTATAACTTCAAATCCCATTTCGTGTGATACTTTACCAAAAGAATGTGTTCCGCTAAATAATTCTAAATGACGCATTAATTAATTAAAACATTTTAACTTAAATTATTTAACGCTATTTATAAAAAATTGAAATGAAAATTAAAGAATAAATATTAATATAGAATGTGTGATTTTGACGGAATGCCCAGCGAGCCCTGTCCTCCCCCGGTCGAGCCGACACGAAACAGATTTATTAAACTAACACCAGCCGTACACGTTATAGATTATAAAGCACTCAAAACTCCACGATATAAAATTGATACAGACAACGGAGTAAGAGTTTATAATCCTCTTACCTATTTAAGTAATAAAGAAATAGATCGTGCTGTGGATATTCAAGAGATCGCGGACAACGCCGGAGAAGCACTGGACGCTATTAAATATCTTAAAGAAACAATAGAAGAGATAAAACAAAATCAAGAAGCATTTATGATCGCAACAGAGAGAAAGATAATGGAGATGGAGCGGTCACACGAAAACCAATTAGCAAATCTGGAAAGTATGATTGAAGAAGCAGGTAATAGTTATGATTAAAAATGTGAATTATTGTTATACTATTAGACATTTTATTTATTTTTCGTCTATAATAGGACCATAGGATTTGTAGTATTTTGTAAGAACCTTCAACCACTTTTCCAAGAAAAAATTAAGAAAGTATAAATAGTATAACAAAAAATCATATAAATATAATAACTTCCATATATTAGGATGTCTAATGATAATGTGACGCATACCTGTTTATTTTCAAACTATAACTCTTTAATTAGGTGCTGTAAGTGTGGTGTATTTCAAAAAAACTATAAGAGTGGGTGGTGTAATGTTATACCCGATAAAAAGTCTTTAATAGCATTTATAGACAATGGAAAACAGAAAAGGGTAAGAGCCTGTATTATAATGTGTGTCTCTCACGGCCGGGACGCTAAACCTAAAATGGGTGGCCAGTGGGACTATATAGACAAGGACAATTTTTCTTATGATAATATAACAAGAAGATTAAAAAGCAGAGACAACAATATATCCAAAATTATTAATAATCCTTATGTGGGAATATCCGCACAGAAAACAAATCAATTAGACGAGGATGAAGAATATAAACTTTATTATACCTTTAAGACAAACTTATCTAATAATGATAGAGAAATAAAATACACAAATAAAAATGGAATAGAGTGTTCTGTTATGTCTCGTGGGTATAGTTTAGTACAAGTAATAGATTTTAAGAAAAGGTGGATTATGTCTGAATACCCTGAGTTAATAGAGCAGATAGAGGATTTTGAAACAATATACAAAAAAGCAAAAATAAATAGTTTATCGTGGGCTGAGGACCAGCGTGATAAGTTAAGGGAACCAATCAAGCAAGTTAAAAGAAAAGTTAGGGTGGTCGAGCGGGAACGCAATCCTATACACACTCACGAACCAACCAAAGAGACAAAAATAAAAGAAGAAATAAAAAAAGAAGACATACAAGAGTTATTTATTGAAGCAGATAAAAATTTACACGAGGCGACCGAGGTGGCAAAAGAAGAGTTTAAAAAATTGAAGCGTCGCATCCGTTATAAAAATAAACAAAAAGATACAAAAATAAAATCTAATGATTTAGTAAATATGAGTGATACAGAGATTTTTGAAGGAGATGAAAATATTGTCGTGGAGAGTGTTATGGAGGACAAACCAAAACCAGTAAGCAAACCAAAAAAGAAAGCACCACTTAAAGAGCGAGACCCTGAGGCATACGCTCGGTTATGTGCCAACCTCGCCAAAGGACGTGAGACAAGTGCTAAAAAACGAAAGCAAACTGCGACTGCTAAAAAGATTAAAAAAAGAGTAAAAGAAGACGAGGAGGTCGCATTAATCGCAAAAGAGGCGGAGAAAAGCGATAAATCAAAAGCACAACAGGCGGAGATTGATAAACTAAAAGCGGAGCTGGATGAATGGAAAAAGCAGAGAACACCAGTTAAGCCTAAATCACCGAGCCCACCACCACGGAGTCCCACGCCCCCGCCACCCGTGCCGGCTAAACCTAAACCTGTTCCTAAACCTGTGGTTAAACAAGCACCTCCACCTAAACCTAAACCGACGGCACCTGTTATGAGTGAAGTACAGAGACAAAGGTTATTATTAAAACAAATGAGAGGTTTTTAACTTTCATATTTTTTTACATCAATATTATTAAAATTTTTGTCTTTATACCTTCCATCATAAACCGGTTCGTTTAGGTCCACAACTAAAAACGCATTCTTACCATCACCAGTTATATCCTTAAACATATTAACAAATGCCTTCCGTGTTTTTAAATAATTAAAGTCCTGCTCGATTAAATCTAACTCTTTATTATTCGTGGAAAACAGCACGGCTGCGGAAAGATTAGTCCTTAAACCGGTGGATAATAAAGAAAATTTTTGTGTAGTAAATATACTACTTATCATAGCGTGACGACCATTCATAGCAATTTTACTAACTATACCTGCTGTTTTATCTTTAAGAGATCCGGAATAAGCTACATCGTCAAAAATAAGTATTTTCGGTGTCGGCTTCTCATTCAGGTCTATCGCTGCTTCAAAATCTTCTTCCAGGCTGTCGTATAATACTTCCAGCATATCCTCATCATACTCCATAACATTAGAGCCTGGTATTTCTTTTTCCTCACGGAGTATTTTTAATTTATTATCTAATTTATTGTTCGTTATGAGGAATATGTCGTCGCCGTGAAAATATTTTTTGTAAAAGCGTTTTCGGAGTAAAAAATTTAAAATTATTGTTGTCTTACCTGACCTCTGCGAAGCACCGACGATACCAATTTTAAAATTAATGTTAGGCAGACCCGGTACCTCCACATAGTAAGAGTCGGTCTTATCTTTAACTCGTAGGATTTCAAATTTTTTTTTCATTATATATAGTATATATTATATAATGAGCGATTTAAATTCAAATGAGTATTTAGAAATGTGTAATCAACTCCACGAAAAGTTTAAAAAAGTGGAGGAGAGAGAAAAAAAAGCATTTAGAATGGTCTCTATTATGAAGCGAGATATAGCTGGAATTTATGGATTAGTACGGGCTATGGATAATTATTTAATAGGAGCGTGTGACTTACCCGACGATCTTCAGACAACAATAGAGTTATTAATATCATCTGTTAAAGACGCAGCCGACCAGCATTTATTTAGTGATTTATGTAGTCCGGATGTGGAGATATTTACATTTATGGTTCCTCTTTCTTCGCATACTGGACCTGCTGCTTCCGTGAGTGTCCCGCCCCCTTCGCAAGAGCGTCCAGCTTCTCCTCCTGTTCCAAATCCACCTCTGATGATATAATAATGTGGCGGATAGTCGTAGCGGTGGGTTTTCTTTTATTTTCGTAGTCTTCAAAAATTCTGCCGACCCATTTTCCAAAAGCATTATTAGTCATCCCCTTCGCATAAGTCCCCCAGCCGACACGTGGGTGGAACATAAATGGTGGGCCGATTAGCGGTGGCTCTGCCTCTATGTATTCATTTCCTTCACGACCCTTAGCACCCCACTGGTGTTCTCTAAATTCTGTATAGAGTGTGCGGATGGGCTCTGAAAATATATCGGGGAGTGTGGTTGTCCTCGGTCCCGTGTGTTTAGTCGTTTTATCTTCGTTAATAGTCATTGTTATTTTATCCTCGTGGATAATTAGATAATTAACTTTATCAATATCCGGCCATTCGGGGGTGATCCATTCAGGGGTAAGCACTCTCAGATTAGCAATTTCCAGCCGTGGGAGGACCGGCGGGTTAGAATAAAATAGCGACACGATATAATTCATTAGTGCGATATTTTTACCCGCTGTGTGTCTCCACGTGGTATAGGGTTTTTCCTCATATATTTTTTTATATTCCTCTGCCTTTTGTTTAAGATATTCCAGCGTCACCCAGTTCTTTTTTTCTTTTTCTGATTTAGAATGTGTGTCTACGAATTTTTGTCGTGCCTTTTCTTTATCAAACATTATTTTTCTATAAATTTTAATTGTGTCTTTACTGCGTTTAGTCTGTTTAGGCAGAGCGTCTAACGCCACCGCCATCGCCTGAATATAATTTTTATATGTTGTCTGAGCGAGGTTAAACGAGTCCAATTTACTTAACACGGCCTCTGATTTATATAGCAGACGCAGTGTCTTATATTCTTTCATATCGTGGAGTTTATTAATAGCTGATACATAAAGAGCAATAGAGCTCTCTTTAAGTTCGGGGCGTTTATTGCGAATAAGTTGTGCGAGGTCCATTTTCTTATATATATTATGCGGAGGTTTTCCATTTCAATTTTCTATTAATTGTTTAAAATATGTCATTAGAAAATGTTAATATTGCTGAGACCTATATGAAAATGAGAAATTCATTTAGACACGGATTTCTTAAATATTATTATTTTAAGCGGGTGATTGGATATTGTACGGGGCTGACCGACGGAGTTAGGATACGGGCTATATTCCAACGAATGCTGGAACTTGATATTATCGAGCGGACTAATCAATACCAGGGACAGGGTAAATGGGCTCTGAGGTATAGGTTTAATCCATATCAATTAGAAGATTATTATTTTTATGAAAGTAGTGAAGAGACAAAATCTAATAATATAAAAATATAAAAATAAAATATTAGGGTATAATATAATGAGTGTTTATTCGCAATCACTAAAAACCGAAATCTTTGACCCGAGAATTGAAACAGCCGACAGAGTGGAGTTTAGACTGGATAAAGGTGATAATGTTTATTTTAGCAATTTAAGACTGGCTAATGTAGGTGTCTCTGTGACGGGTGGTCAGGACTCATATAACAAAGCCGTGGGTGTAGCAGGTAATATTAGAAGAATAACTTTACTGGATGGGGCTATTGAATTAGACAGATGCGTGGAGGTTAATAGATATTTATCGTGGTTTTTCTGCGGTGGTGAAAATAACTCAAACAGACACGTTCACCAAAATTTAGTTAAACACGAAATCGGATATAGATTGAATGATAATAAAGTCGTGGATGGTGTGGGGTCTGCCCCCGATAAACTTATCCGCCGTAGTGATGGTGTCGCTGCTGTTCCGCCGGGTCGGGCCACAGATGCCGAAATGGAGAAAGTTGCTGGCTACCTTGATCTGAGACAGATGCTCCCTATATTAGATAGTCTCGGTGTTATTAGCACAGAGATGTTTGAAAATCTCCGTCTTGTTATAGAATACGAACCTAATTCACTGGAGGGTCGTGCGAAGGTAGGGTCAGCTGCTTTGAATTTAGAAAAAGCAAACCTCACTCCTATGCTTCTTGCTGATGAGATTAAAGACCCTGCTTTAAAACAACGAGCGAAATCTAATATGAAATCTTTTCAGTGGAATACTTACGAGCACGATTTAGTGGATATTCCTGCGAATGCCTGTCCTGCTCCCGTGGTGGACGGGAATGGTAATACAACTAACGCAGACCAGGTTCAGAAAGTAAAACGGATTGTGGATGGTTTTAAAAATAAATTCGTCTCTCGTCTTGTCTTAATGAAGTGTCCTCAGGATAAAAATAATAACAGAGTGTTAAACAATGCTGTCTCTGCGACTGCCGTGCGTGGTGTAGGTGATTATGCTTCTCTTGCTATGAATAGAGAAAAGATTAACTTTATCGTGAATGGCCGACAACTCTTCGCAGGCGAGGGTTTAGACACACCGAGCAAAATCGCTGATGTCCACGCAGACACCTGGGGTAATTATAATATTTTACCTTACGCTCACACTCAGTCCGTGGGTTTAGACCAGCCGGGTAATGTTCCACCGGCTAATGTTTATGGCACAGCTCAATATCAGCAAGTAGTGGAGCCTAATGCTCAGGACCCGAGAGTGGGTCAGTCGGCGTGGGTGGGCTGCCGTATAGGTGATACATTAAACACTTTGGAGTTTGAATATGAGAGACAGCAGGCTCCCGACGTGCGACAGGGTGCTGGTGCGAATTATGGATACACGGGTATTGCTATGGATGTCCACTTCTATGCGGAGGTGCCTAAAAAGTTTATTATGGATGGTGGAAAATATAGAATAGAATACTTATAAATAAAATGTATTATATTATTATATGGCTGATAAAAAAGATAAAAATGCTCCGGTTATTCCGAGAACAACTATCGTGGAACTTAAACAAACTAACGAAAATTCAAACTCTTCAAACCCCGGCGACTGGAACACGACATTAGATAATCCAATCGTGATAAGAGAGGGTGACGAGGTCTCACTAAAATCCGCCTTCGTGGATAGTGCCTCGGCTGGCGTGGGTTTAATAGAAGTACAACCGGATGACCCCGATGGGACCACAGCATCTATAAGCATAACAAACGGATATTATATTAACAATATTCCTTCCTCATTAGAGACAGAGTTTAAAATAGCAACTCCTACCGACGCAGCATATCAGCGTTTAGTAATATCAAAAGTATATGACCCAGTATTAGAATTGAATGGAAATGCTTTTGCTGCTGGTGCTGGGGTGGGGAGAGCAGCCATACCGGATAAAGGAGCAGCCCCCGTAGATGCTTCTATAACAGGTTTAAATGCTTTAAATGTTAGAATGACGGGAGAGCCCTATGTGGCATACCACGTGTCTAAACACGCAGCTGGAGACCCGGGTCGAACGGCACAAGAAGTTAGTAAAATAAATATAGATTTTAAAACACTAAACTCAGTCCATTCTCTCCTAACCCCCACCTCCGCAAACGCTGTGGATAGTTTAACTTTTGATATAATATACTGGCCGGCCGGTCCACAAGGACAAGTGGCGGGAAAACAGAAGTCGGCTAAATTTTCTTTACAAGTCAAAGGTGTAGACCCCAATTTAATGACTAAATTTTTTAGCACATTTACGGGGGCGGGGGCGGGTACTCTCACTATTGACCCCGGCCTCGTAGACAACAACCCAGCGAACAATCCATTTCACGCAATCACTATGGCTGCTGGTGGAACTACTTTATCATTTCCTATTTTTATGAACGACCAAGAACCTTTGATACATTTTGTTAAAGCGGGCGGGCCGCACGGGGCAATGGCGGTGCCCGTATTCGGTTTTCCAATAGCGGCGGCGGATTATAGAAATTCTGCGAATGTGTCCGTGTCTAATTTAGATCCCGTGGATAGCACCACAGAATTTTCAATTTATCCAGCAACACGCACAACAAAATTCCATATAGAGGCGAAGAAATACACAAACGCAGAACTCGCATCGGTATTAACTAATGCTATGACCGCTGTGGATAGTCGTGGTAGCATCCCTGGGAATGTTAATCTTCTCGCTAATAGTGGTATTTTAGCAACGAGCCGTGGTTTAACATTAGATTTAAATCCAACATTTACCACGCACGACGGCACACTCGCTAATAACAATCTCGGTGGTAATACATTTAATAATAGCAATATTGAAGAGCCCATTATTTTCGGAAGAGTAGTAAGAGACGCACAGGGAAACCCTCTCAGCGTGGATGGCGACACTATTTTTGATACATTTAGAATGAATGATTTAGATGACAAATCATTAAATTATATTGTAGGCTCGCAAAATTTTGCTTTGGAATGGGATGACGATGAGAGTAAATATGAATTTACCTCTCTCCACACACCTCTATATGACCTCTCTCCCGGAACAGACGGACAATCACAGATAAGACAATATACTCGTGCTCCGTCGGCAGAGGTGCCTGCTGCCGGTGCTGCTCCAAGAAGGCCTCAGATTTTTGCTGAAAAATTCTGGGCGAATAAATATTCAGGTATATTTTTAACAGATGTCAGTCCACCAAGTTTATTCCACACTGATTTAAAGTTCGGTAGTGATTTAATCGTACCTGTAGCGGGTAGTTTATTATGTAAAGACAGAAATGGAAGAGAGATGGCAGTCCACGGGGCAACAATAAACTTACAGGATGGAGTTAATATAACGGGGGACTTTGATGGTGTGGGTGCGGTAGTCCAGCGTTTAACCCCTCACTTTCCACCCGACGATGCTACGGCAGCAATAAGAGACAAAATAAAACCTTTAAATGATGATGGATTGCTGGACGACAGAGCAGGTGTTTATCAGTGTTATGATGTAGCTGCGATTAATACAGGATTTAATATAGCCGGAGCAAGTGGAGCCCCACCTGTTTATATATCTGCGAATGAAAATAGACAAATACCTATTATAGCAAAAGACCATATAGATGTGGGTGAGTACGCTGAGGTGGACGACCCATATTATAAGATTGAAGTGGGAAGTAAATTATTTAATAATATAGCCGGCGACCCTAATTATAATAGGTCTGTCTCATCTATTATATCAAAATATTATGCGAGTGGAAACTTCACCTCCTCCTATAACGAAGGGTCTATATCGTATATACATAAAGGACAGCCGGTCACTATTGATAATTTTAAATGTCGTATATTAAACTCGGAAGGACAACTCGCCGGCGATGTCGGAAATAGAAATTCAATCTTTTTAGAAATAACGAAGGTATTAGATGAATAAATAAAAATAAATAAAAATTTAATATTTTGTATATGTATAATGAGTTCTCGCAATGCTCGGATAAGTCATACACAAAATAACTCTCTCCATTCAAACAACCTAACAAAAAAGTCTAATGAACACCTCGCTAATCAAACCATTAAATTAACAGATGTAAATACCAATTTAACCACACGTCTTCCCAGTGCTCTGACGGGATCAGGCAATCTTAAAGTCTGTATTCAAGAACTAGGAAATGAAGGTAGTGAAAGATTAAATGTGGATGTAGGTGATGACATAACTCAATTGCCGACGGCACTTACAGGTGAGGGAAACCTTAAAGTGAGTATTCAAGAAGACCACACACACAATCTCGCTACATCGGCTAAACAGGACGTGCTCGAGGCGACATTAGAAGTTATAGCAACTAACACGGCTAATATTAAAATATCCACCGATAGTGTAAATCTTAATGTAGATACTCTGGAAGCATTAACAACTTCCACAAATAGCAAATTGGATACAATAGACGGAGTATTAGATACAATCAAAACGGATAGTGCTGCGATAAAGACAGCCGTGGAAATCCTGGATAATGCCGTGAGTGGAAATGAAATTCAGGTAGATATTGTCTCTTCTGCTTTACCGAGTGGTGGGGCAACTGAGGCAACTCTCTCGGCAGCAGAAGTACACCTCGGTGCTATTGATACAGCGACCGCTGCCTGTGCGACTGACCTCGCAGCATTAGAGGTTCTTCAAACCGCAACGAATTCTGCTCTCACAACAATAGACGGGGTATTAGATAATGCTGAGGCTCATTTAGGTAATATAGATACAGCGACCGCTGCCTGTGCGACTGACCTCGCAGCATTAGAGGTTCTTCAAACCGCAACTAATTCAAAATTAGATACATTAAACGCAGAGGTGGATCAAGCCGAGGGGCATTTAGGAAATATAGATACGGCGACCGCTGCCTGTGCGACTGACCTCGCAGCGGTGGAGGTTTTATTAACTGGAATTGATGCTGATACGGATGCTATGAAAACCGACCTCGCAGCATTAGAAATTCTCCAAACAAGCACGAATAGTAAATTAGACCATTTATCAGATAATTTAGATACATTAGAAACAACTCTCACGGCTATTGAAACAGACCAAGCAGCATTAGAGGTTCTCCACACAGCGACGAATTCTAAATTAGATACATTAAACACAGAATTAGATAATGCTGAGACACACCTCGGTGCGATTGAAACAAGCGTCCAGGCATTAGACGATATAGTTAAAGCAGAAGATACGGCACACTCTTCGGGAGATAAGGGTGTTATGTTTTTAGGTGTGAGACAAGATAGTCAGGCCGACTTCGGAGCTGATGGCGATTATGTCCCGCTGAGTGTGGATGGGGATGT
>Ga0181422_1000553_pt1 | contig 12116 bp, 27 predicted proteins | sample 45SPOviralmetaG_FD_130147 | JGI IMG/M metagenome (GOLD analysis project Ga0181422, IMG submission 130147) | Marine viral communities from the oligotrophic San Pedro Time Series (SPOT) site, San Pedro Channel, CA, USA - 45 SPOT_SRF_2013-07-18 | ecosystem: Environmental > Aquatic > Marine > Strait...
CTTTAAACTTTAAACTTTCTACCTGTCCTACGAGAGCTAGAAGAGGTCATAGTCTTCTTGGCTGAACCTCTTTCTATTTGTTGCCTCTGAGGTTCTGATACACCTTTGATCACCGCAGCCTTAAAAGAGGGGTCAAGTTTTTTCATAGCTCTATTAAAAGCACTCTGAGTTATTTCACCATTTCCTAATTGCTTACGAAGCTTGGCTTTAAGAGTCTTTATATCTTTAAGTTTCTGAGTCGCTGCTTTTTGATCACGATTCTTTGGTCTTGCTGTTGAATTATTTGCTGGCATTACTACTTTCCTTCTGTCCACCCTTCTTCACGCATAGCCCACTCCACATGCTCTAAAGTAAAAGATCTACCGTAGTGAGCCTGTACAGCCTCTCTTACGTAGAATACATCACTATGGGGAATATGTAAGTTCTCAAGATTACCATCTAATACGTGTTTATAAAACTCTTCAAGAACATTATCTGTGTATAGTTTTACAGATTTCTTTGCCATTGTCAATACCTAATTTAAATTAATATACAAACGCCTCCGCATAAAGCGGAGTACACTTAAGTGTTACACTGTACATGTTTATGTTATGTGTAATATTGTAAGGAATTATTTTTAAGAGTAACATTGTAAGGACATTTAAATGCTACATTGTACATGTAAGCACCTTAGCTATTACTATTACATAGTTTTACACATCTAATATGATATGTCAAGTGTTAATATCGTCACTGTAACATTATGTGATCTACTGAAACATTACGTTACCTGTGTATCTCATCACGAATTGTTACAACTATGTAACCATTGTGTGTGTAAACCACCTTATATGTAAAGTGGTTACCAGTGTATTTTCCTGATCTGTGTGTATATTCATGCATACTATCTACGCTACCCCCACTGGCCCCTGCGGCCCCTCGCTCTTCACCGCGCAATTGCGCCTATAATGCAAGGTCATGGCGCGTGGTGAGAGCAAACAGCATGTCACATTCCACCATTACATCGTAGATGTGTTTAAAAACAACCACTTACTTGTCTACGACAACTGTTATGGAATCAGTTGCCTGTCTAAAGACAGAATGAATAGGGGGATTTGCCACACTCTTAGTGTGTTGGCAAGACGATGCTTATAATCTACCCCATCCCCTCTGGGGCAATGCACATGATCCTACAAGCCACGTGCTGCTCTGCCAATGGTTCAAGTCAAGTCCAACGTTGGACCTATAACATCTTTGATGTTGCTAAAATGTCACAGTTAGGGTGGTGAAGCTGCGAGTTGAGGTCGCAAGTTTAGCGCATGAGTTTCAGAAAAATATTATCGAAGAGAATATTATTTCTTGCAACAGCGTGTGAAACGGCGGGCGCAGAGGATCACGAGGCAACTTTCCAACCTCCAAAACTTATACTATCTTCTTACATTTTTAATGATAGAACTATATCTCACTTCTTGTGAGAGATATAGATTCTCTCATATAAAAATAGAAGATAGATAAAGGAAGCTCAAAATGGCAAATCTCGAAATTCAAAACATCTCAACCCTCGAAGATCAAGGCAAGGTTCTTTCAGAACAGTGGGCTAAAATCGAAGCTGCTGACAAGAAAAGATTCAAACTTTCAACCAAAGCTGAAGGCTTTGATACACAGCTTGGAAAGCTGATGGTCGAGCTAAAAGCTGAGGGTGGTGATCGTATCCCAAGCCAAAGGCTTCGTGATTGCCATCTTCATTTGATCGACAAACGGCGTCGGAGCGAAGCTCTTTGGTTTGTTGAGAACGAATCAGAATGCAGAGCATTCATTGAAACCTCAAAGAAAGGTTTTACTTCACTGTCTGCTTTGCAGAGAGCAATGAAGCAGAAAGATGCTACCTCTAAAGAGGTTGCTGAGACAACAGAAAACAGCGAAGCTGTAGCAGTCAGCGAAGCTGAAACACCCAGCGAAGCTGTTGTTAAGTCCGACGTTGGACCAGTCACAAAGCAGGTTGTCTTCGACAAGCTTATCAAGGTTTGCATGGCAAATAACATTGATCCTCTGGATCTTGCTGAGATGCTCATGGAATATGACAGCGTATCAGCCTCAGAAGAAAAGGCTGCGGCATGAGATACAAGCAACACACATCAACCAAGGCAGAGGTGCGCTCTCAGCGTACCAATGCCCTTCGTGCGCGTCTGGATGAGGCGAGACAGCTTAAGTCCAACGTTGGACCTAAACCTTTCACAAGTGTGGATGACCTGATGGAATCATCTAAGCCTAGAGGTACACTTGTGCCAATGATGGGCAAGATGGTGATTGATAGCGGTTGGAAGGAACCCAAATGAATTACTCTGTAATTGTATTAAATGATGATGGTGAAACCATCTTTGAAACCAAGCCATATGATGGTGCCTGTGAACTGGCTGGGAAAGCTATGCGCAGATGTGCTGACAGATGGGAAAAGCGAGGCTACGAAGTAGAATTTCGTGAGAGAAAAGACGCCGCTGTGGAATTACCCCAGCATGAATGGAACCCAGCTTGACAAACTCTATGTATAGTATAAGTTATTTATACTTGATATTTATTGAAAGTATAAATAACGTATACATATACTAGAAAGGAAGTTAAATGAATACGATTAAAGTCATCACAGATCAGTATGGTTTCTGGCATGTTTACCGTACTTGTAAGATCACAGGTCAGCGCTCAATCTCATTCTTTGAGAATGTGGATGAAGCTAAAGCTGCCCTGCTTAAATGAGAAACTTAAGTCCAACGTTGGACCTAACTAAAGGAAAGTTAAAATGATAATTACTCGCACTTCACATCTCACTGGTAACACTAACGTAATGGAATTGCCCATTACACAATCACAATTAGACGCATGGGTTGACGGTGAGTTAATCCAAAACGTCATGCCTCACCTCTCTGTCGATGAGCGTGAGTTTATAATCTCAGGGGTTACACCCGCTGAATGGAACAGTATGTTTGGAGAGGAAGTATAATGCAAATCTTAGATAAGATTGACGCTCAGCAACAAGCCGCCCATGAAGCATGGCAAGTGATGCAAGATTTACGTGACATACATCGTGACTTGACACGTATCCACAGCTTCGCTGAACCTATTTCAAATGGCGATTGGCTGTCGCCCTCTATAAAAGAAAGCATGTCTAATATCGTCGAAGCCTGTGAAACATTGATTGGAGAATTAGTATAATGTATCAACGTGATGTAAATGAAATCAAAGCTTTCGTGAAATGGCGTGGCCCAGATGCCTTGGTAAACACTGGCCTGTTCGTACTGCTTACGATACAAGCTGGCCTGTCCACAGTACGTGGCAGCATGGTCAAGGTTGAACGTGACTTCTATCAAGCTGATTGCCTATGGGGTAAAAAAGCTGATGGCTACGAATACCTAAACGAGAACAAAGAGTTCTTGTACGGCAAGCTGTACCATATAGTGGACACCAAAGGTTACGACAGTGTGGAAGCGTGTGCTGATGTCATACAACTGTTCATGGCTGTACCTAACCTTGGCATGGTCAAAGCTGCCTTTCTAGCTCAATGCTTAGGCTTCAATGTGGCATGTATTGACAGCCACAATATCAAGCGCCTTGGCCTAAAGCCCAGCGCCGTATCGACACCGCCATCAGGTATGAAACCTGCGACAGTACGCCGCAAGGTAGAGGACTACGTTGAGCTTTGCCAAAAAGAAGGCGCTGAATATTGGTGGGATACTTGGTGCGATTATGTGGCTGGCAATCGTGCTAATCGTGCCTTAGATACTGGTGACGTTGTGTCTAGGTATCACGTAGAATGTGTAACATATGGATTTGAACATGGCTAAGAAAACTTCTGTAACATACCGTAACCCTGTGGCAAAGGCTATGTTACAGGAGCGCAAATCCCCACAGGTCGTGCCGCCTAAGAAAGGTGGCAAGGCTAAACGTAACCGCAAACAGGAGAATGAACATGCGATACGAAATGCAAAACTTCATCAAGATGACTAAGGTTAAGTCCAACGTTGGACCTAATCGAAGGCGGCAAGCGTGGAAGATTGACAGAAAGAAAGATCGTTCACGTAAACTAACTCTACGCAATAGCGTAACTAACTATCGTTCAAACAAAATATCTTAAGGAGATATACACATGACTAACTCAACAGCAACAGCACCCGTAGTAAAAACAGCACACCCAGAATTGTATGCAAACCATACATTCCACATGAGTAAGGCACGTAAGTACACTTACAATTACGCTGTAATTGACGAGGTTATCAATGAGCTTTGGGGTGAGATGACTATGGCTGAGATTGCCAAGGTACTCAATGAGTATCCAAACCGCATTGCCTATCGTGTCAAGGTACTCAAAGACCTTGGTATGATCGAAGGCAAGTATAACATGGAGCGTGGCAAGTTGATGCGTATGCGTAAGATCCTGATCACCTTCTTGGATGATGTGGATCAGCAGTTGAAAAAGACAGGTTAATATGATATACCTATTGTTCACACCCTTCGACTGAAAGGTAAGTCAGATGAGAGTTGAAGTATATTTCAATCTACACAAATACATATGGTCTGTTCGTTCGTGTAAGACGGGCAGGGTGATACTTCACACTGATGAAGTACACATAGACAATCCTACGTTTGTAGTACGTAAGGCAGGACGTGAGCGTGTACTGCGTGAGGGCAAGAAAAATGTACATGCCTTTGTACGTGGTGACATAACAGTGTTTAACGATTTTGATCCAGACTATTTGGGTTACTCACTTGTGTCATACAACCCTTACAAATGGGATACATTCGTTGATGTAGAGGGCGTAAGACCTGTCCTTTCAGCCAAACGTGCAATGCTAAGAATACAACCAAGTATGGTAGTGTATAATACCGTCAACAGACCATACATATATGCAGAAGGAGCAAGACCATGAATTATATTATAATAAACAAAGAAGATGGCGAGCAAGGGTGGTCTAACAAAGACGGTTGGTGCTATGATGGGTACGATGTCTTTGCGGATTGTATAAAAGACGAAATCAATCTACCTATGGGTGGAGAGTGGGAAGAACACCCCTATGAGTATAATGATGTAATAAGAAAAGGAGTACAATATGACTAAGAAAAAAACACCAGAGAAACTAACATACCTACTTCAAGAGGACAAAGCACAAGAAATGCTTGAGTTGTACATTGCGTTAGACAGTATGTTAGATGAGGCATCAGAAACGTTTGACATAGACCTGTCCACATTACGTGACTTACGACATCAAACGTGGAGACTGAAAGAAACTTTTAGTTTTAAGCCACAGAAACATGATGAGTATGCAGATAGACCCGCACATTGGAAAGAATATGTGTTACCTAATGATGAACGTGCGTGGTACTACAATGCCAAGCATTAAATCTTATGAGATCCACCTACAGATTGATGGTGTTGATAGTATCATTGCATTAGATGATACCTATCCTGCTGTTAATTCTTGGTCGGATGCAGCTAACTTTGCAATCTTGATGGCGCGTCATGCCCATCAGGATGCAACCAACGTAGAGTTTATCGACTGCCAAGAGTATGAGGCAGAAGAATACAAAGACATAGAATATGTATATGAAACACCAATGAGGTTACAATGACAGACGCTAGAATAAAACTGACTAACACGATGCTTGATAAGAGTATCATTGACGCCAACAAAACTGTTCAAAGTTTTTTGCTAGAAGACTTTGGTATGGACTACACCGACAAGTTTTTTACAGAACAGTTTTATAACTCTGAGAAAGATAGATTTGAACGTAACAAGTTCACTATCACAGGCGAATACATTGATGGCACAGAGGCTGACATCACATTCTATCGCAGCGGCAAGCGAGGTGATAGACGCATTAGCATACAAAAGCTAAAGCAATATGCAGATGCAGGTAATGAAGTGCGCCTCATCTCAGACAGCGAGAGCGATGGCGATGGAACACGTATATTTATATCAGTCTACACATCAGGAGAAGAAGCCAGTGCCAACGGATGACCCCTGTGATGATTGGTCAGACACACCCTTACCCAAGAGGAATACTAAATGATTGAAGCAGCATTGATGTGCCTTGCACTGAACGTATACTTTGAGGCACGTAGTGATACCATGACAGGGCAGTATGCCGTAGCTCATGTGGTCATCAATCGTGTACAGCATGACAAATTCCCAGATGATGTATGCTCTGTGGTCAAGCAGTCACGTAGTGATGGCACCTGTCAGTTCAGTTGGTACTGTGATGGTAGATCCGACAGACCACGTGAGCCGTATGCATGGGCCTATGCCCAGATGGTAGCAGCAGATGTAATGCAGGGTGACGTGACGGACATCACATTAGGTGCCACGCACTACTATGCAAACTATGTACGGCCCTACTGGGCTGACAAACTAGAGTACACTGTGACTTATGGGTCACACCTGTTCTACAAATAGCTTATCGTTACTAGTACAGGGGTAGTATCCCCTACATAACTATGGCACAGTTGCCGCATACTAAACATAAGGAGATAATAGTATGGCTTTTGATATAATTAATGATGACATCATCCCTGAGTACATGGACTTTGATGTAGAGTTTGAACCTACCAAAGTAAAGGACAAGAAGTATGTCATCAATGCTACGTCAGGTGAATACCTTGGCGTGGTAGGTAGCACGTTTACCTGTGCATCACATGGTGACTTCTATCGTGGTGTCCTTGACACAGTGACAGATGAACTATCCTTTGATGAGGTGAAAGATGCCCAGATGAACTGGCGTACCGCACGTAATGGGGCATGGGCTATGCTCGACATCACCCTGCCTAACATGAAAACTGTTGTTGAAACAGACAAGCATACTACAGAGATTGGCAATCGTATTATATCATTACATGGTATTGATGGATCATGCAGCAACCAAGTTTACTTTGGTGCTATTGATTTCTACTGTACCAATGGCATGATACGTGGAGAGTATGACAAGGTGCGTAAGAAGAATACATCTAACTTTACTATGGAAAGTTTTATCTATGAACTGACACGTGCACGTAAGGACTTCTACGAAGAAGCCAGTAAGATGCAAGTGTGGGCACAGACTGACCTCAAGTATGTAGATGTAAACTCACTGCTTGAGAGCATGATTAACTCTAAGCGTAAGGCTGAGAAGATGTACAGCCTGTACATGCATGAGGCTGGGCAACGTGGTCACAACAAGTGGGCATTGTATTCTGCCTTCACTAACTATGCATCATATGCTGATGAGCGTAATGGTTTCAACCTGCGTAACACTGGCAATGACACACAGGCTGTAAGCATGTGGTCACGTGAGCAAGAGGTATCTAAGTGGGTATCTGATGATCGTTTCATTCAGTTGGAGGCTGCATAATTGCCTAAACTTCCACGCTATGTACAAGAACGAGAATCACCCTCTGGGGTGATCTCATACCGCTTCAACCCACCTCAGATGTTAGTCGATGAGGGTCTGGTTAAACGTGAGGAGTATGGGAGTGACCTAAAGCAGGTGCGTCAGATTGTCCGTAAGCATAACAAGGCTATTGATGCGTGGCGTGAAGAACAACTTAAGGTTGGGCATATCAAGTCGAGCAGCAAGGTCACAGATCTTATTAACTTTTACTATAGGTCTAATGATTTCAATATGTTACGTGATACAACTAAGGTGGACTACAGGTACTTTCTTACCATACTGCACCAGACAATGGGTGGTCGTAAGTTTGAACACGTTACCGCTAAGGTTGCAAAGAGGGCATATGAAGAATGGGTCAAACGTGGTGTAAGTTTTGCTAATCATGCGGCAACCTGTGCAAGTAGGGTGTACAACTATGCGATACAGATGGAGCATACCACATATAATCCTTGGGCTAACATCAAGCGTAAGTCTCCACCTCAACGAAAGGTGGTATGGACACACGACAATGTGGTTAGATTTCTTGAGGTTGCTTACAGTGACTTTGAGTACAGGAGTGTGGGTCTGATTGTTCAGATGGCATACGAGTGGTGTCAGCGACTAGGTGACATGCGTATGTTACAATGGCATAGCCTAGATCTTGAAGGTAAGAGGCTTAACCTTGAGCAGAGCAAGCGTAGATCTGACGTGTCACTACCAGTATCAGATGATCTGTGTGAGATGTTGAAGGAGCAACGGGCTATGTATCAGACGCTTACTCATTTCGTAGTACCTCATCCTAGACCTATGGGTAGGGTGTACAAACCATATGCTATGGAACGACTATCCAAAGTGGGTAGAAGGGTCATGCGGTTAGCTGAACTACCAGAAGAGCTACGTCTTATGGACTTGCGTAGGACTGGTGTAACACAGATGGTTGAGGCAGGTGTATCATTGCCCCAAGTCATGGCGGTGACAGGACACAATCATGTGTCTTCTGTGAAACCATATGTGAAACATACTTACGTCAGTGCAAATAATGCATTGACACAACGAAACGAATCGCTTATATAATCGAACTAAGTGAGCAACACAGAAAGATTATACAATGAATATTAACAGTATACTGAATGATATATCACTATCTAATGGTGAAACTAAACGTATGACATGTCCTAAATGTAATGGGCGTAATACGTTTACAATCACTAACAATATGGGATCAATTATTTGGAACTGTTACAAGGCTGGGTGTGGTACGTCAGGTGGTACACGTACTCAGCTATCTGCTGATGACATACGTAAGAGCTTAGGTTCTGTTGCAGAAGAGACACACGCTGTATCTTTTTCCAAGCCAGACTATTTGGTGCGGGATCACTTAAAGATACGTGACTTCTGTGACAAGTGGGATCTTGACCCCAAGGTATTGGGTCTTATGTATGATGTAAAAGAACATCGTGTAGTGTTCCCTGTTATACACGATGGAGTAATGGTCGATGCTACAGGCAGATCGTTGGGCATCCGTATTCCTAAGTGGAAACGCTATGGAAAAAACAGATTGCCCTACGCTCATGGATGTGGTAAAACGGCTGTAGTGGTTGAGGACTGCGTAAGTGCAGCGGCTATTGGTAGTGATGTATTTGTCGGGGTGGCAGTGTTGGGTACATCATTAACTGACGCACACAAGACGTACTTGTCGCAGTTCTCAACTATTATTATTGCGCTTGACCCTGACGCATTACCTAAGACACTGCAATTCGCAAGAGAGTTACGTGGCTACGTATCCACGATAAAAGTTTTACGTATCAATGACGATCTAAAGTATCGTGACCCCACAGACATACTAAGTCTGACAACACTAGGAGATAATGTATAATGGAACTATCACTCATCCGCAGTCTTATGGACAAGGAATTTTACGACGAGCATCGAGGTGCACGTTGTCCTGATCGCTTGTTCAGTAAAGACGTTCAGAAGATCAAGCAGTCTATCGACAAGGCTATGTCAACCTACGAGCGTAGCGTCACTCCTGCTGAAATCGAAGCCTTGTTCATGGCTAACAACCCTACACTTACTACAGCACAGAAACAGGCGTACTCTGCCTTGTTCTACAAGGTAGCCAAAGAAGTACCTATGGGCAGTGACATAGCACAAGAGGTGCTATCTAAGTTATTTCAACAGGTAATTGGTGAGGACATTGCCAATCTTGGCTTTGATTATGTCAACGGTAGCAAGTCTACGTTGGAGCCATTACGCCTTATGCTTGAGCAGTACGGCGATGACTTCACGCCTAACCTCAAGGTGGAGTGGGAAGACATTGACCTTGACACTATCCTTGCACTCAATGACCTTGAGACACGTTGGACGTTCAACATCCCAACCCTTACACGTAAGGTTGAGGGCATCAATGCTGGTCACTTGGTAGAGGTAGGGGCGCGCCCTAACACAGGTAAGACATCCTTCCATGCCTCACTTGTAGCTGGGCCTAATGGCTTCTGTGCACAGGGCGCACGTGTCGTTATCATGTGTAATGAAGAAGGCTATCATCGTGTAGTACACCGCTACATTACAGCATGTACTGGCATGGACAAGTATGAGGTAGCTAAGAACAGAGACAAGGCTCTAGCTATGTTCAACAAGATACGTCCACAGTTGATGTTCAAGGATGCAACAGGACGTGACATGAACTGGGTCGAGTCTGTGTGCAAGTCATACAAGCCTGACATAGTTATACTAGACATGGGTGACAAGTTTGCTCGCACTGCTGGCTTCTCACGTCCTGACGAAGCACTCAAAGCTAACGCTATTCATGCAAGGCAGATTGCCAAGCAGCAAGAGTGTGCCATGTTCTACATGTCTCAGCTATCTGCTGATGCAGAGGGTAAGGTTGTACTCAACCAAGCTATGATGGAAGGCTCACGTACAGGTAAGGCAGCGGAAGCTGACCTCATGCTGATGATCTCTAAGAACCCTACAGTTGAAGGGCAAGAGGAAGAAGATAACCAACGCCACATCAATGTGGTAAAGAACAAATTGTCAGGGTGGCATGGTATTGTGCACACTGATTTGGAATACAAGATAGGAAGGTACGTAGCATGAACAACTATTTGTATACAAGCATTGGGCTTGTGGTATTTTACATTGGCCTCAAGATGTTTAGCGGCGGTATGAAAAGCATGGGTAACATAGATCACTTGCAGTGGTTCTTGGGCAATCCTATCTACATGTTCTTTGGGGCAATCGTTATGACACTGGCATGGCAGAGTAGTAGTCTTAGCACTACAGCTATCATCGCCTTGGTTGCATCAGGTGTGCTACCCTTACCTTCTGCTGTGGCTGCTGTGCTTGGGGCTAACATAGGTACTACAGGTACGATCTGGTTAGCTGGTCTGTTAGTGTCTGACGGTATGCCAAGAGGAGACACCTTGCGTATTGCACTGATACACACTGGTGTTAATCTTTTGATGGCACTAAGTCTATTGCCATTCGTAAACCACATAGCTAAGTTTGTGGGGAGAGTAGGATGATAGGAGAAGCATTGACAGCACTTATGATACTGTTATTTCTTATCTGCGGTATAGTATATATAATAATTAGCGAGGTAAATAAATGATACAAACATTTTACATAGACCACATGGGTACAGACTTATCTGTGGCTAATGCGGCAAGAGTAAGTTTTGGTAAGCGTAGCGAGATGGATACGAGTGACGTATGGGGGCCACCTAAGTTGAAAGACAAGGATGCCAAGCTCATACGTTACCTCGCCAAGCACAAGCACATCAGCCCCTTTGGGCACTGCTTTACCAGCTTCCACGTTAAGGCACCTGTGTTTGTGGCACGTCAGCTAGTCAAGCATAAGTTCCTACGGTGGAATGAGATCAGCCGTAGGTATGTTGACCATGAGCCTGAGTTCTATCAGCCAACAGAGTGGCGTGGACGTAGCGTAGATGCTAAACAGGGTAGTGAAGGGGTCACTTATCCTGATCCTGACATCATAAATTTTTACAACCACACTACACTACGCAGTTACAACGAGTTATTAGAACATGGTGTGTGTCCAGAGCAAGCACGTATGGTACTGCCTCAGAGCATGGTCACTGAGTGGTACTGGTCAGGTAGCTTAGATGCATTTGCTGACATGTGCAACCTGCGTTGTAAGCCTGACACACAGTACGAGACACAGGTTGTGGCTGGTCACATTGACACAGAGATGGCTAAGTTGTTCCCTGTATCATGGAAAGCATTAAGGGAGAATGAATGATGAGAGGTAACATTAACGGTGCAATCAAGGCGTCAGCTATTGTAGCTTTACTGATCGCTGCACCACCAGTACTGATAGCTATGACGTATGACGAGTATCCAAAGTATTGTAAGCTATCAATCTTGCTACCATGTATAGGAGTAAACAATGAGTAAAATAAAAGTAACAGACATAGAAGAACACGAGGACGGTAGTGCTACACTACAAGTAGAGTGTGACCCTGAGACATTCATGGCTATCTTTGACGTAGGGTTTGTAACATTAGTAAAGAGAGGTCTGGAAGATGAGAAGTGGCAGACTTGTTTAACTTGCGGTGGCCCAGCGCAGAATAGTACTTGTGGTTTTTGTTTAGAGGAAGCGGGTAGATGATTAGACCTATGACACAAGAGGAAAGAGAACGTGCAACAGAAAGGAGACTTAGTAATATGACTACAGCAAAATCAATATGTGAGATACGCCTACACAATGCAATGGTACGTAAC
>Ga0181422_1000555_pt1 | contig 12095 bp, 11 predicted proteins | sample 45SPOviralmetaG_FD_130147 | JGI IMG/M metagenome (GOLD analysis project Ga0181422, IMG submission 130147) | Marine viral communities from the oligotrophic San Pedro Time Series (SPOT) site, San Pedro Channel, CA, USA - 45 SPOT_SRF_2013-07-18 | ecosystem: Environmental > Aquatic > Marine > Strait...
GAATAGTCCAATTACATATCAAAAACCAGAAGCAGTTGGTAATTCTAATGGTGAAGTTTTTCAAGATGCTTTTAGTGTTGGTATTGAAACTCCAACATATAAACCAGTTATAACAACCACATATACAGATTTTAATTCACAAAGAATATATGGTGAAGACCCAGCAAAAACAAGTAATTTTGATGCCTATATGAAAGAAGGAACACAACCAGCAAAATATAATGGATTAGGAGCATTTGAATGGTGGAGGACACATCATAATATATATGTAAAACGACCAGATTTATTTATTGCTGGTAGAGAATTAAATACTCGTTATAATCGTATTTGGAATCCAAATCTTGGTGCTGGTATTCCAGAAGATATGGATTTAGATTTATATCAACACGGAATACCTAATACAATATTAAACACTATTGATTTTAATGAACACGAAATAAATAATACAACTGATAAAATTATTACAAGTTGGATTTGGAATAAAACTAATTTAGATAGATTAAAAAATCTTATGGATGTTCAAGGACAATATCCAGATTTGTTTTCTGGTATTGATGATACTATTCAAAATAATCAATATCTAACAAATATTGAAAGATTTACTGATGCCCAAGGAGAACAAGTAAGATATAAACCATTTGCTACAATTAATAATTCAAGATTTTTACATATTAATAGATTTGATGAACATAATCCAGCAACAGCAACTGGATGGGGAGATAATTTTATAACTCTGGGAGATGATGATTACAGACAATTTACATATAGCAAAACGATTGATGGACAACAAAGAGATTTTGGCAACACACATATGAGTATGCCAGTATTCTTTTATTTTGATATTGAACGTAGAAACAAATTAACAAGTGGAGAAGATGAAAATGATTTATGTTATGGATGTTTTTCTAAATCAAAAGGAAATATTGGTGGTGTAGAATATGATGTAATTACTATTCATCCAGAAAAATTAAATGGTATTAGAATAGAAGCATTTCAATTAAGAGGTGGTAATACAAATGGAACTACTAACTGGAATGCCAAGGGTATTACTGCTGGAACTTGTTATATTGGATGGGATTGGCACTTCAATAGTTATGGTAATTTAGTATTATTAAAAGATATTGCTACACCAAAGTATGACCAAGGAAGTAATAACAAAACAAATAGTTGGATTGAAATGGATAAAAAGTTTCTTGTTGGAACTGGGGGTCAAACATATAATTTTGAAAAACCACTACAAATTAATTTAAGTTATTTAGGAACAAATAATATTGCTTGTAAATATAATCAAGATAATAAAAATTTCTTTTTTGAATATTTACATACACCAGAACGAATACAAAATGATTGGAATAGTGGATTACCAACTACAACTGGTTCTACTGCTGATAAAGATTTAGTATCAAGTGAAGTTTCAATTGTTGATGGTCAAGGAAATGAAGTTTATAAAATAAATAAACGATTAGAAGGTTGGACTTTCTGTCCAGATATGTGTCCATATTTAAATAATGATGTTTTTAAATTAGGTTCTACGGATGATGACCCCAAATTACAAATTAATAGTTTTAGTCAATTAATTCCATGGGTTATTTATGATAGTCATATGGGTATTAATTTAAATTTTGGTAAAAGTGCTTTATTGCCTCCTAATGACAATACACAAAGAAGTCAATTAGAAGTTTGGAATAATAGTGTTCTTGGAATTATGGGTTTTTCATTTGAACAATTTAATCCAACAAAAGTATTGTTTAGTGAAAATGGAGCACAAGCAAGAGTTAGATATGATAATAATAATAGTTTATATAATCCAACTACTAATTGCCAAGTTGTTAATACTGATGCTAATCAATTTGTTGTTAGTCCTTGGGGAGCAGTTAGATATGGAACACAATTACCATATCAAATAATATTAAAAGGAATAGAATATACAAGATATGGTGAAGCAGAAGTCCCTTGTGATAGTCCATATATGCCATCAATTTCTCAATCTACACAATCTATACAAATTACTGGTGTTAATCTTCCAAGAGTGGTTTTGAAACCATTTTATAATATTAGAACAGATGTATTAAGTCAAGACAGATATATTGGTGGTATTAATTCTGGTCTTGTTTTTCCTATTATAGCAAGTGTCAATCGTATTAATGCTGATAAAGATTTTGTTCAATTAGATGGTGGTAGTGAAGTATTCACAATAACTACTCCAATTAATTTTAGTTCTATAACAACAGCAATTACTGATAGTGATGGCAAGTTTGGTGAATTGGATAATGGTTCTGTTGTTGTTTATAAAATAACTAAAATGGATAATCTACAAAATTATGATATACTTGCTCAAATACAACAAAAAGTAAAGAAGTAATACCCCCAAACAAATAAAAATTTGAATATAAAGATAAACCACGATATAAATAAAAAGAAGAGACAACGATGGAACACGTCAAGAAGGTTGGTGCTATCGTTGAAACTCTAAATGATGATGGAAAATTAGATAATGGGCAATATTGTGAAATGAGTGAAAGATTAAAGAAAATGTTTGAAAAGAAAGAAAGTGAATGGGTTGTAAAAATTTTATATATTGATATTCAAACTACTATTGTTTATAAAGATGATGAAGGTGATACTAATATGCTTACAGAGAATGGGGGATTTGAGTTTGAAAGTCAAAGTTGTGGTAATGAAGATTGTGATTGTTGTAGTGATATTAAATTAACATTTTGTAAAGTTCAAAGTGAATTCAAAAACAAAGAACTTATATTAAGAGTTGTTGATTTTGCCAAAAATCCGTATATTGATATTAAAAGAGGAATTATTAGTGATAGAGCAATTAAACATTCAAAAACCGAACATTTTATTAGTATTGGAAGTCGTGCTTTCTTTAAAGTTATAGATTATGATTTGTTGAATAATCAAGGAGAACCAGAACCAGAACCAGAACCAGAAAGTTAAATATTTTAAGTTTGAATTAAAAATATATTATATTATATATAATATAAATGAGTGAAATTGAAGAACCCAAGGAAATCGTTGATGAACCATCAACACCAAAACCAGTTAAAAAGAAACGTGAAGGAGTTAAAATGACCGATAAACAGAAGACAGATTTGACAAAATATATGAATAAACAAACTAATTTAAGTGTTAGTGAGAAAAGGTCATTAAGAATGAAACTAATGTCAAGACAAAGAAAGGGAATGAGTATTAATAAAGCATTAAAGGAAATTAATGGTTAATATTTATTTTGTATTTTAAATATATTTTTAATTTTTTTATATTATTTTTTTTTATATTATATAAGTATATAATATGTCAATCGTAGTTTGCTCAAATAAACAAGATAGCAGAGATTTTGAGAGATATGGTGAAGACCAAGCACCTTATAGATTTAGAAATCATTTAAAATATGGTATTGAAATACCAAAAAATAGTGAAGTAGCAGTTGAAAGTATAAAAATAAATAAAGATGGATTAATTAAAATTAGTCCATTTAGTATATTTTATCAATATTTTGGTATTAATTTAAGAACTACTGGACCATTAATCTCTCCTTCTGTTGATGAAATGAGAGATAGTGTTGGTTGGTGTGTAGCATGTAGTCCAGAAATGTTTGGTAAAACAGCACCAGAAGAAGTTAATTTAGGTGAGTTTGCTACAAGAATGACACGTGGTATGATAAAAGGAATGCCTCATCCAGATTTAGATACAGCAAATACATTTTGTAAAATTAGAACTGGGACAACAGATGACGTAGAAGGAAGTGGTTTTACTGGTTTTGTTTTCAATTATAAAATGTTGCCAAAAGATAGTGATTTTATAACTAATACACCAGTTGCTGATTGGAGAGCAAGAACTGGGGCAAATTTAGAGTTTGAAAATGATGGAGAAAAAACAACCATTACTTGTAATGGAGATACTCCATCTGGTCCAAATAATAGAAATGTTTGTTGGGGAAATAAGTTTCCACTTTCACATATGGGAGGAGAGGTAGAGTTTGATATAACCAATTTATTTAGTGGAACTGGAACAAATTTAGAAGGTGTTGATAGTGATTTTCAACTTGGAATAATTCGTGGTCTTACTGGTAATGATAGTGAAATGCCATATAATAATAGAGACCAAGATGCTGTTTCAAGAAATAAACAAGCATATGATTATGTTATTAGTGTTCAGCAAAGAGGTTCTGCTGGAAATAGATTTTTAAAATTAGGTCATTTAGTTGTTGATGAAGGAGTGGCAAGTAGTGATAGATTACCTTTACATATGAATGAAATATTTTATTATAAAGATGATAGTAGAGGAGATGATTATAATGGTGGTGGAGCGTGGAGGAGAAGTGTTGATGGAGCAACTGGATATATTATTGCTGATAATGATGCCTATAATATGAGCACAAATGTTCAACGATTTGATAAGTTTAGAATTGTTGTTGATAATGAAAGAGTTATTTTTGAAGCATGGACTACACAAGGTGGCAAAGTTCAAGCAAATAATCCAACCCCAGCACCAGCAGAAACTTGGATTACAATTTCTTCATATCATAATGTTGGAGCACACGGAGCGGGTATTCATAATATTCCTAAACCTTCTGGAATTACCACTTGGAATATGTATCCCAAAGTTCTTTTAACCAAAAATGGAACAAGTGTTGATATGACACAAAAATCTCGTGATATTGGTTCAGTTCAAAATAATCCAGATAAAGATTGGTATATAAGAATGACTACTGCTGGTGAAGGTAGAAACACTCTTGAAGTTGATAGTCGTTATATGTATTTGACTGAACAAGATGCCGACGCAACACCATATAATCAAATGAATTATACTGCTCTCTCTGGTGTATTACAAAATTATGTTCCCATAATGGTTGTTGGAAATGGAGCACCTCAATACACTCCAACGGCAGATGCGAGTTTGGCAAGTATATTAGGTTTCAATAGTCATTCTATTATAGATGATACATATGCTTTTGCTTTTGATGGAATAACAACTACATATTTAAATGACACTCAACCAGATTTGTTAGATTATGGAAGTATGTTTGTAAGGTTAGATAATTTTACACAAAAATCATATAATGCTGGAACTGGCAGACCTTCTAAAATACTTTATCATATGCCGAGATTTGATACAAGTAATCGTGATATTGGTAGTGCTCTATATTTTCAACCACATCAAAGGTCATATATTAAATTTAATAATCCAGATACATTAACATTAAATGAATTAAATATTTCGTTTTGTGATAATCAAGAAAGATTAGTTGAAGATTTAGTTGGTCAAACTATTGTTGTTTTACATATTCGTCCCTCTATGTCTCCATTAGGTAAAATGTGATATTGTTGATTAAATCAATTATAAACCCTTTTTTTTAAAATATATTTATTTATTTTTTTTATATTTAATTATAATATATAATGGATTTTATGCCACAAGTAATTGGAGGTGATGAAGATGATGCTCCCACCAAACCAAATATTGAATTGAAAATAGAAGACGATGAACCAGTTGTTATATTAGAGGAAAAAGATATATTTCAAGATGAACCAGAACCAGAACCTCAACCTCAACCAGAACCTCAACCTCCACCAGAACCAATAAAAATTAAAGTTGTTAAAGAAGAACCCATTAAAACAGAAGAACCACCGAAATCCAAACCAGTAAAGCAAAAACGGAGAATGACGGAAAAACAACGAGAAGCATTAGATAAAAATAGAGCAAAGGCAATTGAGACGAGAAAACGGAATGCCAAAGCAAAACGAGAATTAAAAGAATTAGAAAAGAAAAAGAAGGAAATGGATTTAAATAAATTGAGAAATGAAGTAAATGGAACACCTATACCAGAACCTCAAAAAGAACCAGAACCTACATTAGTTAGACAATCTACAAGAACATTCACACAACAAGAGGTAGATGAAATTACATTTAGTGCCATAAAAAATTATGATTTAATTAAAAAAGCACGAAAGATTGAGAAACAAGAGAAACAAAAGAAAGACAGAGAAATACAAGATGAAAAGAATAGATTGTTGAATATTGTTAATAGACAGAACCCTCAAAATAATTATTGGAGTGATTGTTTTTAATCTTTTTCTATTCTCGCCCAATTCAGTTGCCTCTTTATAATATAATATCTGCTGTTTTGGGCGCGAGTAGAGAAAAATAAGTTTTGAATTATAAAAGTATATAAAAAAAAATATATACAAGATATTATAAATGAGCATCCACAATCAAACTAAACAAGAAATAATTGACAAACTACAAATAACAGAATATTATAATGATGAAATGATACAAACACTATTGAAGATATATAGTTTATTTGAAATGGATTTACAAGATTTACCAGATGATTGGAATATTGAGTGTCCAGAACATCTTGGTGATTATGTTTATGGTAAATTAACAGAAATAAAAAATAATATATGAATTTGAAGTTATTTAAGGGTATCATAATATTATATAATATAGGATGCCCTTTAAAGATAAAAACTCACCAGAGGCAAAAGCGAGTAGGAAACGAGTGGCAAAGAAATATTATGAAAAAAATAAAGAGAAGATAGCATTAAAAAATAAAACAGACCCAAATAGAATTAAATCATTAAGAATTAATAATTGGAAACGAAGAGGTGTTGTTGGAGATTATGAAGCATTATATATTTTATATAATGAAACTCAAAAGTGTGCTTGTTGTCAGTATGTATTTGAAGATGATAAAAATAAATGTTTAGACCACGACCATTCAAATGGAGAGTTTAGACAAATATTATGTCGTAATTGTAATAATTGGGATAAATGGCAAAAATAAAATATAATATATAATATAATGGCAAGTTTTGGAACAAAGAAAATGAATAAATGTGATTCATATATGACACCACGATATGCTTGGGATAATATAAATCAATATATTCCAAAAGATAAAGTGATATGGGAGGCATTCTATGGTGATGGCAAAAGTGCTGAATATTTAAGAGATTTAGGTTGTAAAGAAGTTATTCACGAACCATTAGATTTTTTTGAAAACAATAAAGGTGAAGTGATTATAACGAATATTCCATTCAGTAAAAGTAAAGATATAATTATTAGATTAAAAAAATTAGAAAAACCATTTATTATTATTATGCCGTGTTTTAAACTAACAACTGGATATTTTAGAGAATGTTTTAAAGATAGTGAAGACCAGATACAACTAATTATACCACGAAAAAGAATACATTTTCAAAAACAAATAAATGGTAAAGTTCCAGACAAATGGGAGAATAAATGTAATTTTGATTGTTTTTATTATTGTTATAAAATGAACTTGCCAAGAGATATTGTTTGGTTAGAATAAATAAAATAATATATAATATTATTATTATATTATATTAATATATAGATATGGAAGAGAAACCACAAGGTTTAAAAATATACAAAGTTAAAGATTGTGAGGATTTAAGTAAATATCCACCACTAAATCCTATATTGCCTCAACCACCTTTTTTAATTATTGGTTATGGTTCTGTGCGTAGCGGGAAGACGAATTCCCTCATCAATTTAATGAGACGAGATGATATGATAGGTGTTGATTATTTTGATGATGTGTTGGTGATTTCAAATACTGCCTTAAATGACCCAAAAATGTATAAATTTATGGGGGATGCTTTTAGGGTTGAAGACCACTACGAAAATAGAATGGTTGATGATTTAGTTGCTAAACAAAAGAGTTTCAAAAGAGAAGATGCTCCAACTCAATTATTAATTTTAGATGACATAATCTCTCGTGATTTTAAGAAAACAGCAAGTAATAGTATCAATTCTCTCGCCTCAAAATTTCGTCATTTTGAGATGTCAATTATGGTTTTCACACAATCTGCTCGTGCTGTTTCACCAATCATTAGAAGTAATGCGACGGATATCCTCATTTACAGACAGCAATCCAGTATGGAATGGGAAAAGATTAAAGAAGAATATCAAGACCTTGCTCCTAAAAACTTTGTTAATTATTATAATATTACACAACGAGAGCAATATGGATTTTTATATATTAAATGTAGTGAAAATCCGTGCCATTTTTACGACCAATTTTTTGAATTAATTGGTGTGGGGGATAAAATGTTATGGAAGGGTTCAATTGAAGGTGGTGAAATGACATTTGAATAATTAATAATTTTTTTATATTATTTTTAATATATTAAATATAATATAACATGGAGTATCACGGAGGACTTTCAAGTGAAATCAATCAAGCAAATGGAGTTAGTCAAATTGCTTTATCTAAACAAGCAAACGTTAGTGTATTAAATAATATGAGAACGAGAGATTATTTAGATTCTATTGATAAAAAAAAAGAAAGTAAAGACCGAACAACAGCAGAAGATGAAAAAAATGCTTTTGAAAAATTAGGTGAATACGGAACAGAAGTTGGAACTAAATATGGAGAATATAAAAGTTTTATTAATGAAGGTAAATCTATTCAAAATTTAAGGTCTGTTAAACTTGCCAAAGGTGTTGGTTCAGCATTTGGCAAAGCGGGGAGTGCTGTTAAAGAGGCAGTATCTGGACCAGCAAAACCGAGTGTAGATGGGATTGAAGTATCTGGAACTGAAATGACTGGTGATATGCCACAAGAAAAAATAGCACAACATACAACACCTCAACCAGAAGAGAATACACCAAGTTCATCACCAGCAGAAGAAGGAGGAGGTGATGCTTCAAGTGGTAGTGCTGAAAAAGGAGTAGCAAAAACTGGTGAAGAAGTAGCAGAAGAAGGAGCAGAAACTGGTGGCAAAATTGCTGGAAAAGTTGCTGGGACATTAGCAAAAGGTGCTGGTGGTCTATTTTCTCTTGGTATGTTATCAAGTGATATATATCAACAAGTTCAACACAAATCATTTTTATACGGAGAAAATACTGGTGATAAAATAGGAAATTTTATGAGTGAAATGGGAAGTGTTGCTGATGTTGCTGGTGTAGCAAGTGGAGACCCTCTATTAGCAATTGCTGGTGTAGGATTGGGAGCAGTTGGTTCAGTCGTGAGTGATATTAGTGAATTGTTTCATCATCACGAGGAAAAAAAGAAAACACCACCACCTCCACCTCCACCAAAACCAATTATTAGTGCTTCAATTCAAAATATTGCTGGTTCTGGTCAAGTGGCAGAGGAACAATCTTCAACAGCAAGGTAATTTTTTTTTAAGTTTTTTATTTTTTTTTAAATTATTATATAATATATATTATAATTATTGAAAAATGTCAAGCAGATATTTAGAATTGAGACCCACGAATTCCACGAATGACGACAAATATGCCTTTAAGCATGGAGTGGCACAGATAAACTGGACTATACCAGAAGGTAATTACGTATTAGACCCCACTTCTGTAAGAATTGTGGGTGATATTAGATATTATAAAAATGAGAGTGGTGATGCCCCAGTTGGAACAGAAGCACTCACTTCTTCGGCACGACTTGGAGTGTGGGCGTGTTTCCAGCAACTAATTTGGAGAAGTTCAAAACACCAGACAACTCTGTCTCACGAGAGGAATTGGAACAGATGGTTATCCTCTTATTTGTCTTTGTCAAGTGGAACGACTGATGATGCCTTGTCTCATTTTAGTGAAAGTGCTCTTACTCTTCCAAATTACGAGGCACACAAGAGGTCTGTTGTTGCTGGTTCAACTACGAGTTCTTTCTGTGTTCATTTGCCGTGTTCTCTCCTAAATTCTAACCAGAGCATACCTTTGACTGGAAACACTCTTGGTGGTTTGGATTTGAGCATAATGATGGAAAGTGATGCTATGGCATTACAAGTATTACCAGCAGATTTTACAACTGACCCAGCAGTTGCTGGATTTGAGGGTGCTTATTACGAGTTTTCTAATATTAAATTAGTATGTAGTGTGATTACTCCTCCCCCAGACCAACTATCTCGTCTTTTGTCTCAAAGTGAAGGTTCTATGACACTTCAATCGGTTCATTCTTATTATGATACTGCTAATTCTCAAAATTTACAAATGAGTATGAATTTTGCCTTGAATAAAGTCAAGTCGTTGTATGTTAATTTCTTGCCCTCTAATAAACTTAATAATCTGGCAAATGATAGTTTTGCTACAATTGACCCTATGAATACAGATGGAAGTATCGCTAATATTTTGAAATTGAGTATTTTACGTTCTGGGACACTTTTTCCAAAATTGTTTCCACGTGATACGAATATTAAAGAAAATCCAGATACAATTAATGCTGACCCTATTTTATTCAAGGATTATGTCAATTCTGTTGTAGCATTTGATAAAGCAACTCATATTCAAGGTTCTACGGCAAATGCTAATAGAAATTATGTTGGAAAAGCGACTGGAAAGGGCATTCCTTATCAGTTAATTGGTGATGGAGGGGTTGTAAGTGGAATTGGTGTTAATTTTGACAATTTCCTTGGTGGAAGTGGTGTTGATTTAAATGCTGTTCCATTTGGTTTGGCAATTGAAAGTGATTTGACATCAAACAATTCTCAATCTCTATTCATATATGTTAATGCTGAAACTACTATCCTTTACAATCAAACTGGAATTCAAGTTTTACAATAAAATATAAACCCTTTTTTTTTAAAAATAATTATAAAATATTAAAATATTATAAATAACTATAATATGAGTGTGTATAAAGATGATGCCGATAGAGCACCCGCCCCAAGTAATACTTCACAAGCACCAAGTATTCTTAACATTAAGTCCATGGCGACTAATCAACTTATGAGATACACGAGTGATGTGTTAGAACCATTATCCTTCTCTCAAACTGAATGTATTTTTCGTCTCCAACCTCGTGGATTTCTTCATCCTAATTCTGCTATAAGTATTGGATTTAAACCTAATGCTACAATTAATGATGCCTTTCCATACATAGGAACTGGGATAAATTCTCTTGTCAAGAGAGCAGTTTTGAGGACAACTGCTGGTCGTGTAATAAATGACACGGATTCTTGGAATTCACTAAATGCCCTTAAATCGTGTTTTGTTCAAAACTCCATTAACAAAGAGAGAGAACAATTTCTTTCTGGCAGACAAATGGATTTTGAACTGATATATGATACTGGATTTGATACGAAATGTGAAAATGGATATGGTTTGTCTAATGGTTATGAATATTGTGAAAGTGCTATTGGTGGAGCACGACAAGGTTTATCTACACGACCAGAACTACGATTAGAACGAGACCCCGAGTTTCAAATTAAACTTCATACACTTTTTGAGTATTGTAAGCAAGGAAACCAATTTCCTCTTTTCCTCTTACCAAATGAGCAGATTGAAGTAGTGTTATACTGGGACTTTACAGAACTTACAAACCGACTTGCTCTCCCTAAAAGTGGAGATGGTAATGTAGCACAAACAATTGAAATTGATAGAACTAAAATTAAGTTCATCGCAAATTATAGTTTTTATGACGGAGAAATAATGGATAATTTTAGAGATGAGTATGCCAAAGGTCTTACGTTTTCTTATACTGATTATATATTGTCAGTTCAATCAATTAACCAAGCGGGAGCAGTTAATAATGTTCGTAATGTGGGTGGTAATGGTATGGTAGTTGATAATGTATTTTATTATCTTCAAAATCCCAATCAAACTTCTCTAAATCTATTAGGTAAGTTTAATGCTGAATGTTCCTCTACTCTTGGAGGTGCTGGTAATCCAGAACGAGAGAGAATGACTACTAATTGTTTTATTAATAGTGAGTTTTTGTATCCACAAGCAGTTGATAATTCAGCACGTCAGTTCCACAATTTAAAAGAGACCGAAGGTCAAATCCCATTTATTCCACGAGCACTCTATGCTGGTGAAGGTAGTGTGGCAGTAGCAAATATTGGAACTGCTGAATTTGAAGGTAGAACATTACAAGGACAACTTGTAGGTCGTCAATATTTCCATGGTTTCCGTCTCAAAGGATTGTCTCAACGAGTAGATAATCGTGGAATACAAATTCATACAAGTCAAGTAATTCCAGACGAAAACTTTAAACAATTGTGCTGGATTGAAACTAAAAAATATGTTGTGATTAGTGATGGTCATTTGGAATGCTACAATATGTAAATAAAATATATGAAAAAATAAAATATTTA
>Ga0181422_1000557_pt1 | contig 12047 bp, 10 predicted proteins | sample 45SPOviralmetaG_FD_130147 | JGI IMG/M metagenome (GOLD analysis project Ga0181422, IMG submission 130147) | Marine viral communities from the oligotrophic San Pedro Time Series (SPOT) site, San Pedro Channel, CA, USA - 45 SPOT_SRF_2013-07-18 | ecosystem: Environmental > Aquatic > Marine > Strait...
AACATTATTTCCAAATTTTACATCTTTAAAATCTTTTTTTATTGGTTTTGCCAATGTTTTGTCTGGATAATCAATATCTGCTCTAAGATAAATTTTTTTAATAACTTTGCATAGTTCAAATAAAACATTATTCACTATTATTTTGTTAATTTCTTTTGGTAAAAAATTTTCTAATTTTTTTGTTGTTATGCAAACTCTAGATTTAGTGGTATTAGCTACGGATTTATATTTTATTGAATCAAAGAAAGTTAAATCGTTTTTTTGAGCTGAATGCAAAGGTTTAATATTATTTATAAAGAAATCATTTTTAATTTTTAGATTAGGGTAAAGTTTTGTTAAATTTATTTTTTTTTTCTTAAAAAACATGATGTATCATTAAGCCTAATTTAACTTAATTGATTTAAGTTTTTTATCTAGTCTTTTTATAATTTCTTCAGTAATTTCTAAATTTTCATCTGCTAATAGTAAACTTTTTTTATCTAATACCATCCTAATATCCTTTTCCTCCATATATTCTTTAATAATAGGATTAAGATTTTTTAATAATTCGTTTTTAGCTTTAGTTCTTTGTCTTGAAACATTTTCTAATAAAGAACTTCTTTCTTTTTGCAAAGAAGAGACTTTTGATCTTAAATCATTAACCTTATTCTTGTAATCTTCTGGAGATAAAATTTTTTTTTGCTCTATTATTTTTTTTTCCTCAGAAAGAATTTTTTTTTCTTTTTCTTGTAAACTTTTAATTCCTTTATCAAGCTTACTTTTAAGAAAAGATTGAGCTTTTTTTCCAGCAGAGCTGTTATTTAAAACATATTTAAAATCAAGAAAATGTGGACTTGTGGCATAAGAATAGTTTGCAATTGATAAAAAAAATAAAAATATAAATATAAATTTTTTCATTTAAAAAGTTGTTCCTAGATTAAAATTAAAACTTTCAGTTTGATCTGTGTCAGCTTTAGATAGATCCTGTGAGAAAATAAAGGATAATGGACCTATTGGGGAAGCAAAGTTAGCCACTATACCGGTTGATGATCTAATTTTATTACTTTCGTCTATACTATCATCATAATCCACGCCCCAGACATTTCCAAAATCTAAAAAAACTCCCACATCAAGATTTGTTGAATCCGGCAAAAGTTTAGGTAAATTCATTTCTACATTTACTGCTGCTGCATAATTACCACCAACATGATCTTGCCCATCTTTTGGTCCTACTTTACCTCTTTGAAATCCTCTTAATCTTTTAGAACTTAATGAATTCCTCTTGTTAAGCCTCACATCATCATTACTTAAACCGTCTATTGTACTTAGATAGTATTTATTTGCTACTACAAGATTATCTGAGAAACTAATATATTTACTTAGAGTAAACGTGTTGGCTATATAATTTTGATCTGCATAAATTGGTAGGGTTTGTCTAAAACCAATTATACTTCCGCTTGTTGGCATAAAAGAACGATCTCTCTGATCGTAATCAAAACCATAAGAAGTTGCTACTTCAGTAAAATTACCGCTTTGTTTTTTTAAAGAGTCCGAGGCTGAGTCATCTGTTCGTAAGTCATCATGATTAATTTGTAATCCTAATCTTGCAAAAATATTTTGATATTGTTCAAATCTTGTATTTATTCCTAATCCGACTAAAGTATTCTCGTAGCCTTGGTTTGGTCTATCGTTACTTGTACTATATAAAGAATAACCTATCGAATTGCCAAGAAAGTTATAATTGGGATTTACATAATCTAATCTGCCTTCTAAACTCTCTTTATCGGTACTTAGAGAAAAATCAATTTTTTTTCCTTCACCAAGCCAATTATTTTCTGATATTTCAAAAGCAAGACTCCCGCCGTTAGTTCCTACACCCGCACCAGCACTTATTTGTCCAGTTGGCATTTCTTCTACATTGATATCTATTATCTTTAAAGTTGTGTCAGATCCTTGATTTACCTCTGTTTTTACATTTTTAAAAATATTTCTGGATTTTATATTGGCGATTGACTTATCCAAAGCCACTTTTGTAAAGGGGTCACCTTCATCTAAAGTTAGTTCACTTCTGATTACAGCTTCATTTGTTATGTTGTTACCTGCGATATTTACTCTTTCAACTAATATTTTTTCCCCTTCAAAGATATTAATCTTTACTGAAATACTGTCACCAACTATTTCTTCTTGAACATTGTAATCAACAAATTGAATATCTTTATTTGCAATTATTTTATCAAGTGTATCTAATAATTTTTTAATTTTAAATGGTGAGTAATAATCACCTGCAAATTTTTCAAAATCATCTTGTAAATCAAAAAATAATTCTTGATCAAATGTGGGATCAATTTTGGTAGATATTTGATTTATCGTATATCTTTTTCCAGCATCAATAGAATAAACAACATCAATATTTCCAGATTCATTAAGTTCTGCAGTGCTAGATGTAACGTTTACATCGTAATAACCTAAAGATTTATAGTAATTTTCTAATAATCTTAAATCTAAATTAAGTAAATTTTTGCTAAATTTTGTATTTCTCGAAAGAAATTTCCAAAATTGATTTTTTTCACTCGCTATTACGTCTAGAAGTCTTTTACTTTTAATTTTTTTGTCTCCTATAAAAGTGATCGAAGATATTTTAGTCTCAACTCCTCTGTCTATATTAAAAATTAAATCTACGCTACTTTTGTCAATAGTATTATATTTCGCTTCAACTTCGGAAAAGTTATAACCAAGAGATGAATAAAAATCTTTAATTAAGCTAATATCTTTACTTAAGTTGCTTTTAATAAATGAATTTTTTTCTTTTAAATTTATAATCTTTTTAAGCTCATCTCTTATTTTTGAACTTTTCTCACCTATCAATAAGAGTTGATTAATAATTAAATATTCTTTTACTTTTATATTTAAAGTATTTCCATCTAATTTAATGTTTATATCTTCAAAAAAATTTGTTTTATATAGTTTGTTTAATATATCGTTTATTTTAGACTCGTTAAACTGATCATCAAGTTTGATATTTCCATAAACCAAAATTGTTTCGCTAGAAATTCTTTCGTTTCCAGAGATCGAAACATTTTTGATTTTATCGTTAGCGCTTAATGACGAAAAAAAAAGTATTATCAAAGTAATCAGTAAATTTTTAACCATAAAATTTATTTATAATAGAAAAAGTCTTTTTTCGTGCCCAGTTGTCTAGTTCAATAATTTGATTTAAATTTTTAGGTATTACTATAGCATTTTGTGTGTAATTTCTATCTCTTAAAATGCTCATTATGATCTTAGATATAGCTAAAAAGGGTATTTTTTTCTTTAAAAATTGATCAACTAATATTTCATTAGATGCATTAAGTATAATTCCAGAGAATGGAAACTTATTTAAAAAATTTCTAATCTTAATAATTGGGAACCTTTTTTTATCTATATTTTTAAAAATCAATTTTTCTTTAAAAATTGATTTTTTTTCTTTATAGAAATCTTCAATTTTTAAATTTCCATCAAATATTGCATTTGCTATAGGAATTATCATAGAAGTTTCATGATATATTAATTCAAATAGCCCATTGTTCAATTCGACTAAGGCATGAACTAATGAATTAGGATGAATGATAATATCAATTTTTTCATCTGGAATTTCAAATAATTTTTGAGCCTCGATTAATTCTAAAATTTTATTAACCATTGTTGATGAGTCTACTGAAATTTTTTTTCCCATTTTCCATTTTGGATGTTTTATTGCATCTGATGGTTTAATATTTTTTAATTTGTTAATTGGATAGTTTAAAAAAGGTCCACCAGAGGCTGTTATGTAAATTTTCTTAATATTTTTGATATTATGTTTTAAAAGCAGTTTTGAAATTGAAAAATGCTCTGAGTCAATTGGAATAATTCTAGTGTGATTTTTTTTTGCAATTTTTTTTATTATATTCCAACCGCAAACTATTGACTCTTTATTAGCTAAAAAAATTTTTTTACTAGATTTAATTAGTTGAATTGTTGGTTTTAATCCAGCTATTCCAGGAATTGCACATACAGTTGCATCACTCTTAATCTTTAAATTAATATCATCGAATTTATTTATTATTTTACAATATTTAAAATTATTTTTTTTTACTTTTAAAAAGGTAGCGTAATTACTTACAATAAAACATGATGGTCTGTATTTTTTGATTTGTTTAATTATTAACTTATAATTCCTGTTTGCTGATAAAATATTTATTGAAAAAAAATTTTTTTTTTTATCAATAATTCTTAGAGTGGTGAGACCAATCGATCCTGTTGATCCAAGAATAGAAATAGTTTTTTTCATTTGATAAGGAGTATAATTGTGAATATTCCAACAGGAATACCCAGTAAAATTCCATCTATTCTATCAAGGACTCCTCCATGTCCTGGCAAAAAGTTTCCAGTATCTTTGATTTTAGCTTTTCTCTTTAAAAAAGAAAAAAATAAGTCTCCTATTTGACAGCTAATTGATGTTAACAAAGCGACTATAAGTATTACAAAATTAAAATTGGTCATAAGGAAATAAAATATTATTGTTAAAATTATAGAGCATAAAATTATTGATCCTAAAGATCCTGCGATTGTTTTATTGGGACTTATTTTTGATAATTTTGGTCCTTTAAATAATTTTCCAAATACAAAACCACCTATATCTGAGGCTGCACAACATAAAAGAATTGAAAATAAAATTAATTTTGCCGGGTATCCGGAGTAAAAAAATAAAACAATAAATACAAAAAAAGAAAGATATATTATGAACAGTGAATTTATTAAAAAGAAATTTCCTTTATTTTTTATAAATTTTTTCGTAATACTTAAAAATTCTATAATTGATAAAACGCTCACTACTATTAAAGAGTAAATAAATATAAAATTCGACTTAAAAATTATATAAATTAATAAAAAAAGCAAAATAGAAGTGAAAGATCTCTTTGATAAATTTTTTGAAATCATATTGCTCCATAGTTTCTTTTTATTTTTTTGTAATTTTTTATTATTTTCTCTAAGTCTTTTCCATTAAAATCTGGCCAAAGTTTATTTAGAAAAAATAGTTCAGTATATGCTAGTTGCCATAACATAAAATTACTTAGTCTTCGGTGACCGCCTGTTCTGATTAGAATATCCGGGTTGGGCATTGATTTTGTATAAAGATTTCTTTCTATATTCTTTACATTTAAGGATTTATTGTTTTTTTTAAATGCTCTTAAAATTTCAATTTTTGAACCGTAATTAACTGCCAAATTTATTGTGATTTTTTTATTATGCTTTGTCACTGAACAAGTTTTTTTTAAAATTAATTTTAAATCTGATGATAGCTTGTTTAGCTCTCCAATGATATTAATTTTGATGCCTTGTTTTACAATATTATTTATTTCTTTAGAAAAATAATTTTTAATTAATTTAAATAAATAATTAATTTCATATTTTGGACGTTTCCAATTTTCTGAAGAAAATACATATAATGTAATTATTGGAATGTTTAGTTTTATTGAACTTGAAACTATTTTTTTTACTGTTTCAACACCTTGATAGTGGCCAAAATTTCTTCCTTTTCCTTTTTTTTTCCCCCACCTGCCGTTGCCATCCATAATAAAAGCAACATGGTTGAGTTTGTTCATATTTGGCTAATCTCTTTTTCTTTATCTATTAGAATTTTTTCTATGCTTTCTATGCTTTGATCAGTAAGTTTTTGTATATCTTTTTCAAAATTTGAGTTGGCATCTTCTGAAATAACTTTATCTTTAAGTTTTTTTTTAAGCTCTTCATTGGCTTCTCTTCTTATATTTCTAATTGCTACTTTGCTTTTTTCACCCATGCTTTTTAATATTTTTATTAAGTCTTTTCTTCTTTCCTCTGTTAAGTCTGGAATTCTTAATCTTATAACCTGACCATCAACTTGTGGATTTATTCCCAGTTCTGATTTTTGTAACGCACTTTCAATTGGTGCTATATTAGCTTTATCCCAAACCTGAATGGATATTAATCTAGCTTCAGGCACACTGACGGTTGATAATTGCTCAATCGGCATTGGTTGGCCATAAACTTCTACTTTTATTGTGGAAAGCATGTTGGTGTTCGCTCTACCAGTTCTTAAAGTTGAAATCTCTTTTTTAAGAGATTGAATACTTTTATCCATTTTAGATGAATAAACATTCTCACTAAATTCTTTACTCACTTTTTAAACCCCTTCTCCAACTTTATATCTAATAAAATCTAAAATTTTAAGTTGTTTTTCTGATGAGTTTTCTTTTAAAATATCTGATACTTTTTTTTTAGGGTCTATTATCCACAATTGATTTAAAAGTGAATTATCATTTAAGTATTTTGCTAATTTACCTTTGGATATTTTTTCAGCCACCTCAGCTGGTTTTCCAGAATTTACTATTTCAGCTTTTATAATTTCCATTTCTTTATCAATTAGATTTTTATCTATAGTATTTGTATCTATAGCTAGTGGGTTTGATGCAGCAATATGCATAGCTATTTTTACGCCTATTTCTTCATTTTTACCTTTCTCAACTCCTCCAATCTTTACTATAGATATAATTTTGCCGATACCTTTCTCTATTGCAGAATGAACGTACGAAAAATTTGTTCCACTTAAATTGTCAAAAAACTTTGATCTTCTAATAATTAGCTTTTCACCAATTTTAGCAATTAAATTTACAAGATTGTCTTTAACTAAAATACCATTTTTCATTTTAGAATTATTTAATTTTTCAATATTTCCTTTTGACTGGAAATTTATTTCCGAGAGTTCTTTACAAAAATTTATAAAATCCTGATTTTTTGCTACAAAATCCGTTTCACTATTAATTTCTATTAATGAAATTTGACCATCCTCTTCTTTGACTAATGCTAGACCCTCTGATGCGGTCCTGCTCATTTTTTTTGATGCTTTTGCTATCCCTTTTTTTCTTAAAAATTCTATTGATTTTTCTAAATCACCATTTGATTGATCTAAAGCTATCTTGCAGTCTTTAAATCCTACGCCTGTCATTTCTCTCAGTTTTTTTATATTATCTAATATTTCTTTATTTGACATGAAATAATGTTTTAAGATTATTTATCTTTTGTTTTTTGAGAATTTTTATCTATTTTTTCTTCACTACCTTTGATGAATTTTTCAGCATCTTTAATTGTGCTTTTTAAAAGCTCGCAATATAAATTAATTGATCTTCTTGCATCATCATTGCCTGGAATAGGATAATCTATGCCAGTTGGATCCGAATTAGTATCTAATATTGCAATGATAGGTATACCTAATTTTTTTGCCTCTGCCACTGCAAGCGACTCAATATTGGTATCTATAATAAAGATTAAGTCAGGAGTTTTTTTCATCTCTGAAATACCACCTAGAGAACGCTGAAGTTTTTCTTTTTCCTTGCCGAATTTGAGTATTTCTTTTTTTGTAAACCCTAAATTTTCTTTTGAAAGTTGGTCGTCTAATTTTTTTAATCTTTTAATTGAATTTTGAATAGTATTCCAATTTGTAAGCATTCCACCAAGCCATCTGTAATTAACATAATATTGACCAGTTTCATTTGCTAAGTCGCTCACTTGCTCAGAAGCTTGTTTTTTAGTTGAAACTACTAATAACTTTCCCCCGCTCGCAATAACTTTATGCACTTGAACTAAAGCATTTTTTATAAAGTCTACTGTTTGTGTCAAATCAATAATATGAATTGAGTTTTTTTCACCGAAAATGAATTTTTTCATTTTGGGATTCCACCTTAGTGTTTTATGACCAAGGTGCACGCCGGCTTCTAATAACTGTTTAATATCTACTTTAGGTACGTTCATATTTTTTTCCGGTTAATCCACCACAGTTATTCCATAATTATGGACCGGTAGGGCAATGCCCTTGCAACTGTGTGCGAAATTATTGAAAGATATATACAATCAATTCAAAAAATCAACTATCTAAACTGTTATTTTTTCCACGTATTTCTTAGCTTTTAGAGCTTTAAGATGGTTTAGATCAAATTTTCTATTTTCTTTTAATGCAAATAAAGCTTGTTTATTTTCCTCTCTGATAATTAAATTGATCTCTGTTTCTCCTTTACTGGATAATAGTTCCTTTATCTCATTAATGTCATAGTCATTTTTTAACTCTATAGTTACTTTTGAATAGGGTTTATTAATCACATCATCTAAACTAAGAATTTTCCTAATGTTAACTCTTTTTTTAGAAGCATCTTCAGAAATTTTATCCTTTTGTAAAGTCAGAACGAACGACTCAGACTCTTTTAATTTTTCCCTATTATCAATTAATAGCTCCGCAAATAGGAAAAGTTCAAATTCTACCTGCTTATCACTAAACTTTACAATCGCATATGGAGTTCCCTTAGCACTTTTTTTTTCCTGAACTGACATTATTGTTCCTGCTACTAAACCTTCATTTTTTTCATTATTATAAAAATGGTTGTAAGAACTAATATTTAATTGGTTAAAAACTTCTTCAAATTCATTTAATGGATGATCAGTTAAGTAAAATCCAATAGATTTAAATTCTTCAGACAAAAGTTCTTTTTGTTCCCATGGTGTTGAAGGTAAAAAATCAAAATCTGTTCGAGAATTATCTTGTTCATCAAAAAGGTTTGACTGGTGGTTATCTTTGTCATCATTTATATTTTTAATTTTCTGAATAATTTTTGGAATCGAGTTTAAAATTTTGTTTCTATCATTGTCGAATTCATCGAAAACTCCTGCTTTTACCAAACCTTCTAATTGAAGTTTATTCACATTTTTTGAGCTAACTCTATGAATAAAATTGTTTAAAGACTCAAATGATCCATTTTTTTTTCTCTCATTAATAATATTAGATATAGCTTCAAAACCAACATTTTTAATCGCGCCAAGTCCATAAAAAAGTTTTCCATTTATAGCCCTAAAATCAGAAAAACATCTATTAATTGAAGGTTTAACTATTTCAATTTTAAGTTTTTTCAATTCCTCAACAAACTCTCTTAATTTAGAAGTATTAGTAAGTTCAGTTGACATTGTAGCGGCTATAAAATCCTCCTTATAGTAAGTCTTTAAAAAAGCAGTTTGGTAAGCAATTAAAGCATAAGCAGCAGCATGGCTTTTGTTAAAACCGTACTGGGCAAATGGCTCAATTTTTGTAAATACATAATTAGCTACATCTTTTGTAATTCCGTTTTTTAATGCACCGTTTATAAATCTCTCTTTTTGTTTATCTAATTCTGCTTTCTTTTTTTTACCCATAGCTCTTCTTAATATATCAGCTTCACCAGCGGTAAAGCCTGCTAATGTTTGAGCAATTTGCATAACTTGCTCCTGATAAATAATTATTCCATAAGTTGGTGTTAATATTTCTTTTAAAGTTGGATGAATGTAATCAGGTTCTTTAATCCCATTTTTGCAATCGTTGTAAATTGGAATATTACTCATTGGACCTGGCCTATATAAAGCAACAAGCGCAATTATATCGTCAAATTTATTTGGTTTCATTTGCTTAATTGCCTCTCTCATTCCAGCACTTTCAAGTTGAAACAGTCCTGTAGTCTCCCCTGTTGAAAGCATAGAAAATACTTTTGCATCGTTATGATTAATTTTACTAATATCTAAATCTATTTTTTTTAATCTTAATCTTTTAATAGTATTGTCAATCACGGTAAGTGTCTTTAAACCAAGCAAATCAAATTTTACAAGTCCTGCGTTTTCAGATGAGTACATGTCATACTGTGTTGATGGCAAAGTTAAATTTGAACTGTGATCAATATATAATGGAAACTGTTCGGATAATTTCTCTCCTGCAATTACTACTCCGGCGGCGTGCGTTGCCATATTACGATTTAGACCCTCTAATTTTAATGAGAGTTCTATAAGTTTTTTTACCTTAGTATTATTTTTTATTTCTTCTTTAAATCTTGGTTCTCTATCAATAGATTCTTGAAGTGTTAGAGGTCTTGATGGATCAAAGGGTACCATTTTACAAATTCTATCTACATGCCCGTAAGAGAGTCCCAAAACACGCCCTACATCTCTAAGAACCATTCTTGCTTTTAATTTACCGAAAGTAATAATGTGAGCTACACCGTTTTTATATTTATTTTTTAAATACTCAAATACTTGATCTCTTTTTTCCTCACAAAAATCTATATCAAAATCAGGCATAGAAATTCTATCTGGATTTAGAAATCTTTCAAAAATCAAATCGAATTCTATTGGATCTAAATCTGTTATGTCTAAACAGTATGCTACTAATGATCCAGCTCCAGAGCCCCTCCCTGGACCAACTGGGATAGAATTTTTTTTAGCCCACTTTATATAATCTGATACTATTAAAAAATAACTGGCATAATCCATGGAGTTAATTATATTTATTTCATGTTTTAATCTATCTTCATAAATCTCCTTAATCTGCACTTTTGATTTAAGTTTGTTTTTTTTAAAAATAAAATTTTCCAATCTGCTTTCTAAACCTTTATTTGCTAACTTTAATAATTCTTCTTCTGGAGAGGTGCTTTCTTTGCTGGCAATCGAAGGGAGAATAGGCTTTGATTTTTTTGGTTTAAAATTAAATCTAAGATGAAAATTATAATTATTTTCTAATGCCTCGGGTATATCTGAATATAGTTTTTTTAGTTCTTCTTGTGATTTAAAATAGTGTTGATTGCTATATTTGAATCTATTTTTATCATCTATGAAATTTTTTTCTCCGATACAAACAAGAGCGTCATGTGCCTCAAACATATCTTCATTCAAATAAAAGACTTCTTGAGTAGCAATTAATGGTAAATTTAAAGATTTCGATATATTTAGTAAATAATTTTCAAAATTTTTCTCTTGATTTTCGTTGTGACGTTGAATTTCTATATATAATCTGTTTTGAAAAGAATTCTTAAGCGTCTTTAATATTTGCTCAAAATCTTTAAGTTTATTTTTATTAAAAATTTTACCGAAAAAATTGGTATGATTTCCGCTTAATAATATCAAACCTTCATTGTTTTCTATTATATCTTTTAAGCTACAAGATGGTCCTGTTAATGCGTTGTTTTTTAAATAACTTGATGAGGACAATTTAGTTAGATTTTTATATCCTGTTTCAGAAGTTGCGTATAATGTAATTTTGCCAATTATATCTGATATATTAATATTAATTTGGGTGCCAATTATTGGATGAGTTCCAGCTTTAGAAATTTTTTCTGAAAATTCTAAAGCTCCACATAAATTATGGCTATCAGCTATTCCAATCGATTTAATTTTTTTTGATTTACAATAGTTAGCTAAATCATCAATTTTTATGGCCCCTTCGCATATTGAATATTGAGTATGGATTTTTAGATGGGTAAAATTCTGATTATTGACGAGCATTTACTCGTTTTATATTACCATCAGAAATAAACAACTTGTAATCTGCCCTGTTAGCAAGTTCTCTATTATGAGTTGCAAAAATAATAGTTTTTTTTAATTTTTTTAATTTTAAAAAATAAGAGAATATTTCTTTGGAAGTTTTAAAATCTAAGTTGCCGGTTGGTTCATCTGCTAAGATTAAGTTAGTTTCAGCAATTAAAGCTCTAGCAATTGCCACTCTTTGTTGTTCGCCGCCAGAAAGTTCGTTTGGAAAATGTTGAGACCTTTCCAGTATTTTAACAGCTTTGAGAATTTTTTGCGCCTCCTGTTTAGCAGGTTTTAGATCTTTGCCTTTAATAATTAATGGCATCATTACATTTTCAATTGCCGTAAAGTCATTTAATAAATTATTGTCCTGAAATATAATTGATATATTTTCTCTTCTAGCTTCGTCTTTTTTTTCGTCTGAAAATTTTTTTGTAGAAATATCATTAATTTTGATCTCTCCTCTTGTAGGTTCATCTAACAAAGCTAATAAATGAAGTAACGAAGATTTTCCAGATCCAGATGGACCAACTAATGCTACAAGATCTCCTTTCTTTATTTTCAAATTGAGATTGTTAAATAATGTAATATTGCCATTTAAATGCTGATAGGTTTTTTTAAGATTAACAGTTTCAATTAAAATTTTATTCATATTTTAATGCCCTAAATGTTTTCATTTTTGAGATATGTCTAGCTGG
>Ga0181422_1000561_pt1 | contig 12024 bp, 12 predicted proteins | sample 45SPOviralmetaG_FD_130147 | JGI IMG/M metagenome (GOLD analysis project Ga0181422, IMG submission 130147) | Marine viral communities from the oligotrophic San Pedro Time Series (SPOT) site, San Pedro Channel, CA, USA - 45 SPOT_SRF_2013-07-18 | ecosystem: Environmental > Aquatic > Marine > Strait...
AAACAAAATTATAATATATATCATATATATAATGGACTATCTCTCTACACTCATAACTCAACTCAAAGAAAAAAGGCCTCATCTCGCAGAAGGTTCTGTTAGTATGTATAGGGGTGGAATCATATCATTATTTAAAACTGTGAATGATAAGAACTCTCTTAAAACCTTTACAAACCTTGACTGGCTTGATGATATTGAGAATGTTTCGAAAGAGATTAGCGATATGCCCCTACAAACACAAAAGATCCTTCTCCAATCAGCATCTGTCTTTCTAGATGCTCAAGGCAAAGATGAACTTGTTAAAAAATATAGAGCCGCCCTTTTTGTTGTAAAAAAGCTTCACGATAAAGAAACCGAAGGACAGAATAAAACAGCCAAAGAAGAAGAGAACTGGTGTTCGTGGAAATCTTTAGAGAAAGTTAGAAATAATTATAAGCAACAACTTATGAACCTCGGTTTGCTTGACGCAAAGATTACTCCGGACAAGGTTAAACCATCACAGATGGCTTTGTTTCAAAAATGGGTTATTACTAGTCTATATACATATCAGCCACCAGTTCGCGCTGATTATGCTATGGATATATTGTCCCAAAGCGAATACGATGCCGTACCCGATGAAGAGAAATCTAAGAACAATTATCTTGTAATTAATAAAAGAGAAAAGTTCTTCCATTTTAATAAATATAAAACCCATAATCTACACGGAGATAAAAGAGTAAAGGTTAATAAACCGATGAACGCAGTCCTTAATAAATGGTTGAATGTTAATAAGAGCGGTTGGCTACTGCTTAATGTTAAAAAAGAACCGGTGAATGAAAATCAACTAGGAAAAGCAGTAACTATTGCTTTTGAGCCTTGTGGTAAACACATAGGGATTAATATGCTAAGAAAGATTTATCTTACTGAAAAATATCAACACGAGAAAGCAGAGAAAAAAGCAGATGCCGATGCTATGCTTCATTCTGTTTCTACACAACAAAAGGAATATGTAAAATATGAAAAAGAATAGATTTATATTTAAGAAAAAATATCTCTTTTATATATAAAATGCCTAGAACGAAAGGAAGTGTAAATAAATTATCTTATCATTACAAAGTCAAAATCTACGACGGGGACAACCACGATGAACTGATAGAAGAAGCTTACTTTCAGTCCCAACGACAGATTGCGGAACGATTTAGTATGAACCGCACAGCAATCTATATGAACATACATACTGATTCTCTTTCTAAAAAGTTTGGACATATAGAAATTGAAAAACTTACTCCCCCGATGCCCGTCTATAAAAACTCTAAAATAAATTATGCGATGTTTAGTGAGTATTGTGAGATGTGTGAGTCGAACGAATGTTCTTGTCTTGGACAATTGATGATTGATTGTTAGTTTTTTGCTTTCAAAATAAAATTGAAATGCTTTTTTTTCCATCTGTGGAAGACCTAAAACTACAACAACAACAACAACAACAATAACAACAATAATGTCTTTGGAACTAATTAAAACGACTATGGAGGACACTTATTACGAGATGGAGGACATTAGGACTGGTGAGGGGTTTGAAGAACACGAAGTGCTGTTTGATGTGTTTCACGACTGGAAGGGAGGCGTTGGGGAAAGCGTGTTTTTGGAAATGTGTCCAAACCACTTGGACGCACGCGATTCATACTTTGCGGAGTATGACCAGCTTGAGTGCGAAGTACTTGATAAAATGATTGTATCTTATATCACGGGCAAGACGAGGAAACTCCAACGCTGGTGGCGTTCCCTTGAAGAGTTGCCGCCTTGTTGCCCTTGTCCCGAGTGAGTGTGGAGAGAATTAAATAAATAAAAATAAAATAAAAAATAGTTGAAAAAAATCTTTTTTATTTTATTTTTGATTAATTTTTTTCAAAAAAGAGAAAATTGATGTGAAAAATCGTCAGTAAGTATTCTCATTATAACAACAACAAAAGCGTATTTAAAATATGCCTTGCTCCATCTGCCGTTCCGTCAACCACAACCGTCAGCGTTGCCCCATTCTCCGCTGGCATCGCAGCAACTGGCGCCTCTACGACTTTACCATCGTGACATGGCGCAACGAGGAGTGCGCGGATTTGCTTTGTGAAAAAGTGGTGTGGAAGGGTTTGCGTGTGGACAGCGGTGCTTTGGTTGGGAACGGGCGCGTATTCGACACGCAAAGTAGCTTGTACAATCGCGGGTTGGTGAAGTGGTGGCTACAGAACAGCCACGCGCACAACATCACTATCGGCCTCCCGCCCCCGACTGAGGGATATGTGCCCTTGCGCCACGCTATTATTTGTCGTGCGAATGTCCGCCTTCTCAACGCATTCGCCACGAAACTCCAACGCTGGTGGCGCACCGGCGGTCGCTGCCTTGAAGAGTTGCCGCCGTGTTGCCCGTGCCCCGAGTGAGTCTAGAGAGAATTAAATAAATAAAATAAAAAGTTTGATTGTTTTTTGTTTTATTTCTTTTTGGATTTCTTAGAAAAATTGATTCACTTTTTTTGTAAAATACAGAAGACATCAAAACAATATGATTACTCGATCAAAAAAGAAGATGAACGCAGCCTTCGCAAATAAGGATTGGACACAAAAAGACTTGAACATCTTTGCTTTTAAAATACAAGTCGCGGCGGCGAAAGGAATGGTAAGGAGGCTTAAACCCAATTACTGGGGGAGGTGGTTGTTGCTCGCAAGTATGGAATTAATTTAAATAAATAAATAAAATAAAAAGTTTGATTGTTTTTTGTTTTATTTTATTTCTTTTTTGCTTTCAAAAAAAAATTGAAATGCTTTTTTTGCCATCTGTGGAAGACACCAAACTACAACAACAACAACAAACTAACAAACTAACTAATATGGTCACTTGCGGAAAATGCGGAAAGCAGGGACACAACAGGGTCAGTTGCGGGAGAAAATCGAAGACCCACAGGGTGAAGGCGTCGGGGCTTCCGCACGCTGCGATAGGTATGAAACGAAAATGTAAAAAATGTGGAGAACTGGGACATATGGCGAAAACTTGTGGCGGCGGCGGCACCGACACCAATTGGGCATATGTCAAAGCCGCTCGCGAACGGCAGTGTGAGAGCGAATACGAAGTGATTATATATGACCCGCGCAAACGGCGTTGGGAACAATAAATAAATAAAAATTAAATAAATAAAAATTAAATAAAATAAAAATAGTTGATTCCTTTTTTATTTTATTTTCTTTTCTCTCCACAAAAAAAAATTGATGTGAAATAATCAAAGTATTATCTGTAACTATTGTAAAGATGGCCGGGTTTCACACTAAGACATTCGCAGTTTACGATGACTATATGACTCCAGCGTCCGCTTGGCAAGCAATCGCACAATTTATTCCAAAAAATAAAACCATATGGGAGCCATTCGTTGGCGACGGAACAAGTGGTGAGATTATTGAGGCCATCGTTGACGGAGAGGTAATCCACGAGGATATAGATTTCTTTGAGAATGATATGGGGGAGATTATTATTAGCAACCCGCCTTTTGCTAAGAAAAAAGAAGTATTTACTCGACTGAAGGAACTTGGTAAGCCGTTCATTATGATATGTCCATCGCCTATGCTTATCACGAAATATTTTCGGGAACTCTTTTGCGAAGACGAGTCGCCAATTCAAATCATTATTCCACGCAAGCGAATCCAGTTTATTAAGATGATTGATGGTGTGAGCGACCCCGAACAAAAGAAGAAGTGTAATTTCGATTGCTACTATTATTGTTGGAAAATGGACTTGCCCCGTGATATTGTGTGGTTAAAGTAATGCCACGCATAATATAATATTTAGTAAATATAAATGACTGAGTTTATACTTATCGCAAAAAATAGTTTTGGTGTTGACTTCCTAATAAAATTAAAAAAAATATATGAGTGTTTACAAGTGGAAAACTTTTTTTATTTTGACCCGAAGAAATGCTCTTATCCAAGATTATCGAATACATGTAAGCGTGGGATTTCCGGATTTAAAGAATTGAAAACTTACCTTCCGTGTTCTCTACCCGATCAAATACTAGTAATGCTCTGTAAATTACCAAAAGAAATATATGATAGTGCTTTTGATAAAATTAGTAATAATTATCCCGTTCTCTCCCCATCTCCATTTATATTCAACAATAATCTTAATCTTCTTACCACAAAGTTTATACATAGCAAAGATGAGCGCGATGGATACATCAACACAAATATTATTAATTTTTATTTAAAATCACAAGAGCGAGAGGAGAGCGGAGATGCTATGGAAAATATTAAAAATGTGGTTGAGTTTTATGACCTTCCACAAAATAAAAAGATAGAACTTGTAAAATGGATTTTGAAGTAGTAGTTAGTTTATTGCGGATACTTTAGGAAATTAAAAGCAATTAATATATTAAATGACTTTCTGCTGGATTTATAAATTATTCTCTCTAGACAAAGAAATCAAAGAGGTATATATTGGTTCAACTACTGACCCTAACAGAAGGTTCGCTAGGCACAAGCGTAATGTTTTAAAACAACAACATATTCCAGTATATAAGTTTATCAGCGAGAACGGCGGTATGGAAAACTGGGATATTGAGATTCTCGAAATGTGTGGTAAGTCCCAAGCCACTATGCTTGAACAGATGTATATTAACAAACAAGAGAAATCTCTTAACAAAATATCCGCATTTTTAACAGAGGAGGAGAGAAAAGAAAAGAAAAAGAAACATTCTGTAGAATATTGTAAAATTAAATATAATTGTGATTGCGGGCTGAAGGACATCACTTGGAAAAATCGCGCCAAGCATAACAAGACGAAGCGGCATATTGACGCGATGAAAGATATTAAAACATGTAGTTATGAAATTGAGGTTGTTGATCCAGCCGGCAATTATGTATCCGTTGTTCCTTGTTAAAGGGGACACCTTTTAGTCCTTGAGGGACAATTATAATATACCCTAAAACTAATATAGAGATTTTTTATCTATATTAGTTATAATGAGAACCACTCTACACGAATACACAAATAAAGATGTCGCAATCGGTTTTAGCAGAATGTCTAATCTAGATATTAAAAAAGATTTTTATCTCCACGATGAAGTCGATAAAGACGGGGGTGTTTATAAATGGGAGTATGTTTTGAAAAAGCTTCGCACAATCTGTAAAAATACTATTGAGGGCGACGGGGTCAACAAACGCCATTATCGATTCGCATCACATATGACTTGCGGGCGGCAGTATTGTAATGATTCAGTACAGGGCTTGCCTAATAAACTCAGGCGAATCCTCACACAGAAAACTCTACGAGATTATGATATTCAGTCGGCTCACCCCAGTATCCTTCTTCATCTCGTGAGAGAATATAATAAAAATATTAAAAACGATACAGAACCAACACTTGGTTACGAATGTTTAAAATTATATGTAGAGAAGCGTGATACTACTCTTCATAAGCACGGCATTAATAAAAAAGAGGTGCTTATTGCTCTTAATAGCGATAAACTAAACACAAAAAGAAAAACGAAAAACTCATTTTTTAGTGATAATGAGTTTATCATCGCATTTTGGAAAGAGAAAGATATTATTTTTAATAGATTTTATAACAACAAGGAGTTTAATTTCGAAAATACCAATACAAAAAATCCAAAGTCATCTTATGTAAATAAAATCTTGTGCCACCACGAAAACATACTTGTCTTGGAAGCGTGTGATAAAATTAATAACGCAGGGATTGAGCCAAGTATTCTAATGTTTGATGGTGTGATGATTAGGCAAGATAAAGACGATAAGACAAATATACTTGATATTTTAAATAAAGATTCATATGTGAAATGGACGGAGAAGGAAAACATGACTCCATATGAGTTTCCGGTATGGGAGAAGGTAGAATACACCGGCCCATATACAGAAGTAAAGAAATCTTTTGAAAAAAAACATTTTGGTATTATGGGAAGTGATTCATATTTTATTGAGTGTATTAATGCTTACGGCGAAGTTCACGCATACGAACATTCATATACAGCATTCAAGAATCATACGAAACCCTATAAGTTTATCTGTGAAGATCCCGCCGATCCAAACTGCGGGACACTAGTTAATTTTTTGGAGAAATGGGAAGAAGACCCCCATCGCCGAATGTATACTGATAAGGTTTTTAATCCATATGTTGATATTAAAAATGACCCTACACCAAAACAATTTTATAATACATTTAAACCTTTTAAAGCCAACTTGATTCGTGATGATGAACTGCCCTTTGCCGACATTCCTTGTTGTAATTGGTTTGAAGAGTTTTTGAAAACCAATATCTGTAATAATGATGAAGTTGTATTTACATTTATGATGAAGTATCTCGCACATATTATTCAGCACCCCGAGAAATCCCAAAAAATCTGTATTGTGATTCGTGGCGCGCAAGGCTGCGGTAAAGATACATTAATCGAGATTTTTAATGCTATGTTTGGCGAAGATAGGGATTATATACACAATTCTTCGAATATTGATGATTTTTATGGCGATTTTACCAATTACCTTGAAAATACAATTATTGCTGTGATGAACGAAGTGAAGGGCAAAGACGGACACGACCTTAAAGAGAAGATAAAAGATTTTACAACCCGCCCAATAAATAATATTAATGAAAAATACAGAAAACCATATTCCCAGAAAAATATGGCTAATCTATTTATGTTTACCAATAATTTAAATATATTTAATATTGAAGAAAGTGATAGACGAATGGTTATTTTGAAAACCAGTGAGCAAAATAAAGGAAACAGCGAGTATTGGACGGAGATATACAAGAAAATCTCTAATCCAGTCTTGATGGACGGATTGCTTACCTATCTATACAATTATGATATTCGTGGATTTATCGCGAAGGATTGTCGTCCACCCACGAAAGAATATGAGGCACTTAAAGAATGTGGGACATCTGCTGAGTTCCAGTTTTTTAATTCACTTGTGTATGGTGATGATGAAGACAACCACTTTTCCGGTTTTACCGATTATGAAACCGCTCGTACTGAAAAGTGTAAGGTAATTAAGCCAAAATTATTTATGGACTTGGGTAATGACTGGTGTAAGGAAATAGGTTGTGATTATAAAATCAAAGCTTCCAAGTGGAAACTGATGCTTAGTGAGTGTGCCGGTGTTCAAACACGATTTAAAATCGCAGGAACTCCATATATCAAAATAGAACCAGCAAGATTTACAAAATATATGAAAACCAAGTTTCCCGATGAAAAGGACGATGACGATGAGGAAGTTGACGATTTTGATGCTGATGAGTGTTGAACGGCGGGGGGGTAGGGCAATAACATCTCTGGGATATATTCTCTTGTTGTTTTCTTTGAAAAGGCAAGTGTCCCCGTCCCTTATATTTACCAATTTTATTTTTTTTATTTTATTTTTCTTACCTATTATAGTATTATATATATATATATATTAAAAAGGTTAAAAAGGTTAAAAGGAACAGTCTAAAAAAAAAGAATATAGAGAATATATAAAATAAAAAAAAAAAAAAAATAATATTTCTATAGAGAGAGGTTGAAATCGCAAAAAGGACAAGGATTTTGACCCCCTTTACACAATTAATTAATAAAATGATGTTATTGACCGCCGAAATCTCCATAAATTAAAATCAAATTATAAATAAAAATGGTAAAATGTTTAGAATTGTTTTGTGGAACGAAGTCATTTAAGAAGGCTTGTCCCGACGATTGGGAAGTTATTAGTGTTGATATATTAGAAAAGTTTAAACCCGATATATGTTGCGATGTGCTTGATCTTGATTATAAATCTTTATGGAAGGAGGGAGAGTTTGATATAATATGGCTTTCGCCACCATGTCGTTATTTTAGTACGATGCTTGATACTTGGTTAGGACGACCACTAAAAAGGTTGGGTGGAAAGATATTAACAAGAGAACAAAGGGTATTAGATGAAATTAATCTAGGACTCCCACCAGTCCATAAGGGTTTAGAAATCGTAGATTATTTAAAACCTAAATACTGGTTTATGGAAAATCCAGCAAGTGGGGGGACTCTTAAAAATTATATAACAGACCGCCATAAGATACAAGTAGATTATTCTGCTTTTGGCTTTGACTATCGTAAAAGAACGAATATATGGACAAATAAAATAGATCTAAAAAATAAATTGACGCCCCATAATGTATATCATAAGACACGGATAGGGAAAAACTCCGTTGGTAAAAGCACATCAAGTGACCGCTCTGTTGGATTATTAGAACGATATTCTATTCCGCCAAAATTGTTTGACTACCTACTAGAAGGGTGTGTTTTTGATAAATAAAATATAAAATATATATACAAGTAAAACAGGAATGAGATACAGAACACTCGTGGAATTAAAACAACAAGCGAAAAAATATGGATTAAAAGGACACTATAAATGGAGTAAAGAAAAGTTGTGGGAAAAAATATTAATTATAGAAAAAGAAGATTTAAGCGTGGTGGAGCATTTTCGCAAGACAAAAACTTAATCAAAAACTTAAACTGCGAAATAGTGTCGAGTTTTTACAAGGTTTATATATATAGTCCTTTAGAATCAGTCCAAAATGGTATATTTATGGGTTTTTTTTTGTATGAGAGTATATATATGGATAAACTACCGGTACTTGATGAGGATTTAGCGGCGCTCGAGGAAGCTGATGAAGAGTTTGCTAATGTTGATTTAGCGGTTCGATCGGTGGAAACACTAGAAGATACTGAAATGACCGCTCTTGAGAAACAAGAGGAAGCATCTCCTTTTATAATAAAAAAAAAGAAGAAAGAAACGGAGATGAGTCCCCCCGTAAGTGAGGAAGGTGAGGTTCTTGCCGAACCAAAACCGAAGAAGCCACGAAGCGAGAAGCAGTTGGCTCATATGAAGAAATTACAAGAGATGAGAGTGGCTCGAAAAGAAAAGGTAGAGAGATTAGCGAAAGAAAAAGAAATAAAATTACAGAAATTAAAAGAAGATAGGGAAGCAAAGAAATTATATAAACAACGGACGAAGAAAGCACCAGCAGAAGTTCAGTATGAAGATCCGGAGGAAAAATGGACACCAACACCTAAGAAACCACCCCCCACTCCGCAAGATGAGTTTTTCGAGTTTATGAACAACATGGATAAATATAAAAAATTAAAAGCCCATTTTAAAAAAGAGGAACAGGCCAAGCAAGCACCAGCACCAGCGCCAGCGCCAGCACCAGCACCAGCACAGCAGAAGAAAACACACGCAAATACTATTATAGGGCCGCCAAAACCACATAATGCTTTTAATGATTACTTTGGATAATTTAAATATCTATCTCTATTATATAAATAATGAACCATACTTATATTATAGAGAGTAATAGACAAACCGCTTATCGTGATGTATATGAAGCGACGAAAAATAGAACAGTAAATACTAGTGATACGAATATGCCTAATCACGAATGGAAAACTTATATAGAAAATGGTGTTCCAGTAGAAAAAGGCGATATTATTCAAGTGGAAGCAACACAGATTAACTTGCGTGGAGATGAGAGCGAAGAAATAGAATTAACAGGAGGAGGAACGAATCCCGGCCGCAACCCCATTAGTGATAATAAGACAACATTAGAATATGGATTTTATATGGCCAACCGCCAAGAGTTTAATTTTCCGTTGCCGCTTGCTTCGCATCAAATATGGTGGAATCCGGCAAATCCAAAACACGGAGCGATGGAAGCACAATACATGCGACGATTTATGAACTCTTGTCCTATACAGATGGTTCAGGGTTTCGGTGTGAAACTGAATACTGGTGTCGCTAGTATTGGGAAATATGAGTTAATAACTGCGTTAAACAGCAGACGCGCAGGTTGGGCACCGGATTTTAGGTATGGCGGCCCCGACGGCACAGGCGCGCAGATCGATTTCGATGTCGTTCCAGGCCTTCCAACATCTATGTCTTTGCCGCCGGTTAGTAATGGTCCACTATCCATCTTTCACCCGAATCAAGTTAGAATGTATAAATTAGTAAAAACAAATCCGCCGTTGTATCCTATGTTCAAGAAAGCTGCGGCGAATACTGAGTGGAATGAGATGACGCCGCAAAGCGAAAGCGATTTATTACAGACGAGTCGTGTGGATTTGGAAATACCCGCTGGCTTTCACACGCCGACAAGTGTCGCCGCATCTCTAACATCACAATTACAGCAAAAAACGGGGAGTGGTGATTCTTGGGAAACTGACGAACCGGCGATACAATATACTAGGCGCTTCGTGCCCGCCGACCCAACATCAAGCATTACGACATCATTAAAAGTAAATGATTTTTCTACACAAACATATAAAATATGTAATACTGCGTCCGGTGATTTTTGTGAAGCATATTCAAATGGAGAGTTTCGTGGAGATTATTATGGCGCAAAACGAGCAAGTGATGCTTCTACGCCGTTGATGAGTGGAGGAAATTATATGGAAGAAGATGCGCACCAATTATTATATAAAAATATGCTTTGTGGTGATGTGCCGCGTTATGTTGCCGCGTATAACTGGAGTTTATTCCAACCCATCAACACAGACCCAGTGAGCCGACCAAATCAAGTTATGGCGGTAAGTGATTATGTCGAAAGTGGGTGGGTTCAGTCCAATATTGACGGAACTGTTCAAGATAAGGTTTTTGTAGATTGGGGTGCGGAGATGGTCGGTGAGAGGACTAAACCGGAATACTTAACTCCGCCGGGTGTGCTTGGGCCGAATATTGTTTATATGGATAATATGGACTCATACTTAATACGCTCAGCAGAGTTTACATTTTGTAATTGGACAGACAGCCGAAGTGGGGGTGGCCCGAGTCTTACCGGCGGGCGGGGTGCCGCACAACAGGAAAAAGTCACAACATTATTATTTTCTTGTAATGCCGGACAGGCCTTCCCAGTAAACATTCTTTGTACCGCTGCCGCAGTAAAAATAGCAAAAGCGGCATTCGAAGCGGCAGCACACCCCGGCCCAGCCAGCGCTGCGACAGAATATAAAGAAGTTGGACAAGGCATAGATGGTATTTATGCTCAGTATGTGGTGGATTTACAATTTGGTAGACTAGATGACCAATATACTAGCACAACAACAAGACAATATGGGGCAAACGAGTCCGCCGATGGAAATTGGGGTGCTTTAAATGGGAACGAACAAGTTATAACTAATCAAATGAACTTGCCTAATACATTAAGTACATATAAACTAAAAAATAACCCAAACGGGCCCGGCGGGCCAGGCGGGGATTATGATTGGACGCCAACGGACAATATCACAAACCCGGCATATGTCGGCAGCAACGGCGGGTGGGCTGCTTATAGTGATATACAAGTTCCGTTTAATAATCCAGTAGATCAGGCCGAACCAGTATCAAAAACTGTCGCAGCTTTTGATTCCGTCGGCGGTCCGCAGCCGTATCTCATGGGAGATGCGCCTAGATATAGACATATCGCATCGGCAAAAGAAGAAGATAAATATCGTGTTCCATTTTATGCTTTTTGGAGTGATTTTATGGAAACACTAGATGATAGTGTTCTACCAACAAATACATTTTTCACCTTCTTTGATCCCGATGGAAATCGTTTCCCAAGTGATATATTTAAACCTCAAAATGGGGATAAAGGAATTGGAGCGTGTGGATTGTTTATAAAAAATAATATACCGGCAGAAAACTTGCCATGGCTGGATCAAGGGATAGTGCCCGGCGGTGTTGGAGGAAGTTATTTTTATCAACCTTATATGGCTTTTTTTTCTGCTGAAAGTATTAATGTAACGGGTGCTCAACTCGCTAATCCGCGAATGATTCCAAGACCAAGAGTCGGCGAGTTTTTTGGATTTAGTCCAAGTTTTCAAGATTTAAAATGTGCTAAAATAATTAATACACAATCGATAGATAATAACATGGTGTTTGACAAAGTTGCTCAAAATTACACGCAGCAGGATTTAGATAAAACTCTTGTAGGACGACAGCAATACGATTATGAGACTCCGGAGTTTGGCGGTCCGGCACCAAACCTTCCATATGTGCCGGAGCAAAC
>Ga0181422_1000562_pt1 | contig 12023 bp, 27 predicted proteins | sample 45SPOviralmetaG_FD_130147 | JGI IMG/M metagenome (GOLD analysis project Ga0181422, IMG submission 130147) | Marine viral communities from the oligotrophic San Pedro Time Series (SPOT) site, San Pedro Channel, CA, USA - 45 SPOT_SRF_2013-07-18 | ecosystem: Environmental > Aquatic > Marine > Strait...
TACCACCACCAATATTATTACCACCTATTAATGGTCTTTGCTCTGTACCACTTGCTAAATCCCAAGTAGGTGATGGTGTGGTTGTTAAATGTAATCTATTAGTTATTGTAAATATACTTCCTCCCTCTGTTGCATTAGAGATATATCCTTTATTCCTGTGTAGCCATAAATAGATATTATTAAAATCATTAGTATTAAAAAAGTTACTACTAAATTCTATTTCTGGATAAGAGGTCTCTATTGCCTCTATAATCTTTTTAACTTTTACTGCTGGTTTTAAATCTAAATAAGTTAATCTATTATTATCTAAATCTTCATAAGTACCATTACTGTGCATTTGGAATCTAGCACTATGAGTAATTAAAGGAACAACTACATCTCCATTTAGAGTAGTAAATCTTGAATATATATTATCATTATCATAAGTAAAACTCATTGCATCATCATAAGTTAGATCACTTAATAGATCCTCTGCTAGTACTTCTTTAAGTTCTATAGTATCACTAAAAAAAACTACCTTATAAGAGTGAGGTGCATTATTCTTTAAGCTTACACTATTTAATCTTATCTTACCTATTTTATAAGTAACACCATTTAGTTTTATTTCTGCATTAGCTTTATATCTTGCATCAAATGATCCATCTATCTCAAAATTATAATAGTGCTTAAATAACTTATTATTAGTTTTAGAAGCTGGTAGATTAAACTGTTGTGAGAAAGGTGTAAATATCTTAGCTATATCTTTTACGTTTTGTATAGTGTCAGTTATAGAAATACTTTCATCCTCAAATAAATCTACCCTAGTATCTAATATGTATAGTTCTATTATCTGCATTAACGTATGTTGTTTATAGTATCAAAAGCAAATTCTACATTTATAGTGTAATTAATTAACTTATCGTTTAAGTGAGTTTTATATTCTAAACTACTGCCACTAACATTTATAGGTAGTGTCTGTGAGTTAATCTCTATCCAGCAATCCTCACTTAGTTGCATCTCTTTAAATACATCATTATAAGCCTCTGGATAATATCCTGTGTTAAGAGTTAGTTTCTCACTTCCGTTTTTAGTTAGTAATTTGTTTTGGTGTTTGCTTATATCATAAGTACCATTTACAACTATATTACTTTTGTATTGATCTTTTGTAGTAGATAAAACCTCATTAGTTCTTTTGAAAAACCATATGTCTTGTAGGCTACCAAACTTATTTATAAATGTAATCTTATAAGGTTGATACTTACACTCCTCTACATTTTCTACTGTTACTTTAGTTACTCCGCTTGTAGTATCTACATATATAGTGTCAAAGTCAAATAAAGTAAAATCATTCTCAAAGCTAGTTAAACAAGTGCTTCCTTCAAATATTCCTCCATCCTGTATTACTCTATCCTCAAACTCATCAGATCCATTTATACCGCTAGTAACGTATTCTATTTGCTCATCACTTTCTAAGCTAGAGCTTATTACTTTAGTGTATACTTGCTGTCCGTTTAGCTCGTATGTTACTTGACTTGTTACTGAAGTATCTACAGCTATCGTAGCTGGAGCATCATCTAGTTTTACTATTGTTGTATTAGTTTGTAACAGACCTTGATTATTTATAGAAGTAGATTGATTTTGTACACCCTCTTCATAATAGCCATATCCATAGAAACCTTTTCTAAGTACTACACCTTGATTAGCATAAGAGCCTCCATTAATACTTCTGTATATTTCATAATCTACCCAGAAGAAATCACTTGCGTAATCACCATCAAAGTAGTTAGTAAAATAATCTTTAATTAATTCACTTATCTCAAAAGTAACCTTATCATCAATTGCATTACTAGTTAATTGATATGTAGGAGTTGATGGTCTATCTGTTATCTGTGTTCCTGTATATATAAATATATCTATTTTATCGCTTGTTAAACCAGCGACTGAATCATATATGTAATACGGACTTCTTACGTTTATCTTACTCATTTTTTATTTATACTAATTTCTATATCTTTTTCTACATCTAATTTTAATCCTTCCTCTAGCTTATATGGTATCTGTTGCTGTGCATACTCAAAAGCATTAGTGAAGAACATAGTAGGTCTTAAACCCCTGTTGTATATGTTACCAGCAATAATCTTACCTATTGTCTCATATGTCCCTCTAACAAATCTACCCTTCTCATCTCTCAATCTATAATTTTTATTCTTTGCCCAGTCTGCTACACTTAATGCAAAATCATCAAACGTACCAGCCATATTGCCACTACCAAATTCATAAGGACTATCTGGTGCTTGTTGTTCTTTTATTGCTTTATCTCCTCCTTTTACTTTACTAGGATCTTTACCTTTTACACCTTTATCCTGGAACTTACCATAATCCTCCATTAAGATTTTAAAGTATAATCCTCTAGTGTCTTTCTCTATAACAGTCCCCTGTATGCTATCATATAATTTACCAACCATACCTTCATTAGCTAGATTCTTTTTTGATTCTTCTACAATCAAGTCTCTAACCTCTTCTAGGTATTTTATTAAATTATCGTTAATCACAGATATCTATATTATTCATTACTACTAAAGAAAACGTAACTGACCAACCAGCTAGTTCATTCTCAAATCTATCTTTGAAAGCATTTAAACTTGCAGTTCCCTCAACTTGATAACCATCTCTATGAGTAGTACCTTTTCTTAATTGTTGTATAAACTTATTTAACACAGCTAATTGAGTGTTTAATACATCCATCTCATTATTGTTTCCTCTAAAGATATCTGTAGTTTCTTCTTTATTTACATCTACCAAATCCATAGCTAAGATGCTAAAGTTAAATGTCATTGTCTGTCCATTCTCTGTAACGTTGTTTAACATTATATGTGATAAAGGAAAGATATCTTGCTTGTTGAGGTTTACTTGAGTTATATCTCCTCTAGTTACTGTATTAACATTTACATCTGCTAATAGTAAATCTTTTAGAGTGTCCATTACATCATAGTAAGCTATTGCTCCTCTGTGTGTTATTGCTGTCATTTAATTCTTTTTTCTTTTAACATTCCCTTTACTACTAATAAACTAATAAGTATAAGAGTGAAGATATTAGGATGTCCCTCTCTACAGAAACCTAATATGTGATTAATACTATCTATCATTTAAAATTCTTTTTTATTCTTCTTCTTTCTAACTCTGCTTTCTCTTTCATAAAGGCTAAAGCATATAAACACTTATGTAGATTTAGTTTAGTAACCTCATCTACTTTCATTATATTAAATCCGCTAAGTGCTTGTATTGATTGATACCATCCCCATTTATTAGAGAAGTTTGATTCAGCACTGAGTCCTCCAGAAGATTCTCCTCCTCCAAATATTTCGTCATAGCTATCGACAATTCTTTCCCTAAATTGTAAAAAAAAAGCATACTACTTACTACTGCATCCATTGGAGTATGTATCATAGCATCATAATACAGATCTCCTTTATAATCTTCTATGAGATACTTATCTTTTATTTTTTGCTTAACTGGTCTATATAGAACAGCCATTGCTTTATACATATTATCCCAGCTTCCTAAATTAGAATCTAGATCTACATACTCACCAAAGGTCATATCATCTAGCTTAGGTATAAAACCAAACTCAGTATCTCCTAACTTAAATGTCTTTACTAGCTCTGGTTTCTGATTAAGTGTATCAGTAATTGTTCCTACTACTTTTCTTACATCACTCATCTTATATTCTACTGCTTCTATTAGTGGAACTCCACAAAAGATGTCTAGTATTTTCTGATGAACAAAGACATCACTATAATCATCATCTTGATTAACTTCTAATACTTTCAGATACTTAACATAGTCTGATAGCTTTATCTCTCCTAATTCTGTAGGTACATTTAGTTTGATCTTCATAATAATATAACGTAAAATTTATTAGTTTTAACGGATTGCATACTTACCAAAGTTTACTTTACTCATAATAGAATAAGTACTATACCTGGTCGCATCAATAAGGTGATCGTTCTTTGGCTCTGGTTGGTTAGTAAGCTTTCCGCTTTTATCTTCTTTCCATTTGTAATCTCTAAACTCCTGTATAGCGTGATGGCTATCTTTAGTTATGTTTAGTTTATATCTCTTAAGTAAATCTATTCCAGCATTGATAGAGTCTTTACCTTTTACACTAGGTCTTATATTCCAACCCATTCTTCTTAGCTCTTCATTTAGTCTAGGCTCTGCAGAGTCTGCATAGATTAGCTCTTTGTTTATTCCTAAGTCTTTTAGCTTATGATGAATATCTCTTCCTGTCATCATAGTTTGGTAGATACATTCTTTTATGTATAGCTCATAATCTTTTTTCCATACTCCTACCATAGCTGTGGGATCATTAGTATATCCGTAGTCAAGTCCATAACTTACAAGCTCTGCATCTTCTGGTATGTCATCAGTCTCATAGTATTTAAAGATTGTTGCTTTACTGTATCCTCTCTCTCCTAGTCCGTATATTCTCCAGTAATGCTCATCTGTTTGTTTAAGTCTCTCTATCTCATCTATGATACTAGAGTCTAGAAACTTATTATCTAAGTATGTAGTTTTAAAGAACTCTACATCTTCTCTAGGTATTACCTTATCATATATCCAGTGATAGAAGTCAGAAGGGTTAAAGTCAATAATAATCTTTTCAGTTGTTCTAAATACTAACTGCTGCCAATCCTCATAGTCTAACTCATTAGCTTCATTAATAAACAGAAACTCTCTTTTACGACCTCTAATCTTTTGTGGTTGATCCACACTAATAAACTCTATTAGGTTTCCGTTTAGATCATACTCACTATTACTTTTGTTGTGGTTGCCCTCAGCATACTTATTATGTATTTTAAGTATATCTATAAAGTCTCTCATTACTGAGGATCTTAAAGCTGGGAATGTCTTTCTACATATAGTGATAGTCTTACCAGTATTTACTTGGCAGTAGTGGAATATAATAAAGAGCAAAATGTTATAAGTCTTCCCAGATCTTGTTCCACCTTGCTCTACTACTATTTTCTTTTGACTATCTAAAAGATGCTCAAATACTACATTGACATTTACATCCAATTATCTATGAATCTTTATATTTATTTCTTTATCAGTTGTATCGTGCTTTATCTCTCGCTTAGTTCCGTTAAGTCTATGAGCTTCTTCATCATCTGCTATAAGTTTCATTAGTCCTATTTGTAATGTAGGATTATCACTCTTATACCATTTCTGTCTCATATCGACTTTCATATTAACTCTATTTGTTTCTAAAGCTCTTTTTATATCGTTACATTCGTGCAGTTTATGATCATAGAAAGCTCTCTTACTAAATCCTGTATAGCCAAAGATATCTCCAATAAAGATTAAGTTTTTGTCTTTTATTGCTTTTAGACTGTCTCTTCTTAGTTCTTCTGTTTTATAAGCCATAGTTATCCTTTACTAATATAACGTTTCTTTTATTTTATTTGTAATGCTTCTGCTACTTCTTTAAGTGCTTGTTTAAGTTTTGATATCTTATTACTTACAAAATCTTTAGAAATCTTTTTAATATTAATTAGCTTCTCTGAGTTCATTTCAAAAAGTATAGCTTTATATACATCATAGTAATACCTTTCATAATTGTTAGTATAATTCTGAATTAAGTAAAAGTCTCTTAAGTATCTAGAAACAGAAGGATGAGATTTACCTAAGTAATTTCCTATAGATTTTATACTCATTTCTTTATACTGTATTCTAGCTATATTAGAGAATATGATTCTAGCATTTATGTTTTTTATTTTACTCTCTGGATTCTTTACATCTATATTAGTATGAAATAGTATTTTATCTCTTACATAATCTAGATCTTTTATTTGTTTCTCTGTCATAGTGTTCCTGTTATAGTGAAATCATTTACATCAAAGTCATCTCTATTGTAATCGTTATATATGTCTATTGCTCTTTCTACTTGTTCCTCTCCTACTTCATAGAACTCCTTAGAAACATCCCATACAGCTATGTCTAAGTTCTTTTTATCTATGCAGAGGAATTTAAAGTCCTTATAACTACAGTTGAATAATTGGCAGTAGATATACACCTGTAGAAAATATCTAAACTTATATGCGGATCTATTAAAGTTTCTTACATCAATAGTAGTTTTTAGATCTACTATCCCTCCTTTGTTTTTTAAGATGTCTGCCTTAGCTCTAAAAGGATATCCAAAAATTTCTCCTACTGATGGTATTTCAGTTCTGCTGTCTCTCATTAGTTCCATAGCTCTAGAGTTTTTACTCATAGCATCTACTAACCTCTCACAATCATTTCTTTCTTTTGCAGTAAATACATCTGGATACTCTGCTGCAGCTTCTTTAAACTTTTTAGAGTTTTTACTTTGCACCTCTACAAATACAATATCATCCAGCTTTTCTGGCTCTAATAGGTAGGTATGGAAAAGCCACCCATCTCTTAAGGCTTGAGAGCTTGACTCATTCCCATACTTCATAGCGTAGTGATAGCTCTTAGGACTATCTAATAATAGTTTTAAGTTGCTAGAGGAAAAAGCTGCTTTACCTAAGTAGCCATAGTAGAACTCATCTGAATAAGAATTATCAATTAGTTCCTGTTGATCGTGGATAGTATTATCAAGTAGTTTTATCTTCATTATGTTTATTTTCGCATTGGCTTAGCCTTACTTTAAAAGCTTCTATCTTAAGATACATTTGAGTAAATAGTTTTTCTAGCCTAGCTATTCTTTGCTGTTGGTTTAGTTTCTTTGGTTTCATAAACTATCATCTATATATTTAGATTTTTTATTTGTTCTACTATAATAGTTAGTTTGACTTCCTTCATCACAAGCTATAAACTTAACTTTATCTGTAGCTGGTTTTAGCTTATACCATTTGCCATACTTATTTTTTCTCCAGAGAGACTTCATACTATTGCGTTATCTAATTGCTCTATTAAATGTCTTAACTCACTTCTCTCAAACTTACCAGTTATCTCTGCATTATAAGTCTTAAAAGTTAGATGATACATATCCTTCTCTGCTTCGTGTTTATTTTCTACTTTACCTAAATACTCTATCTTTAAATTGAATTTCATATTGATTTGCTTTAATAATTTACTTCTATAAAATTAGCTATTTCTTTACAATCTTCACATCTACTTGTCTCTCTCCATCTACCAGCTCCACAGCACTCTGAGACTTCCCTCCATTTATCTGGAGGAAGATTCTTAGATCTAATCCAATCTCTAATAGGTTTAGGTAGCCTAAAAATCATACTTGATCCTAACTAATTGCCACCATTTTAGATGCTCATATTCTTCTTCTGTAAAGACAAATACTCTTCCTTTACTATTTATTATACAGTGTAACCCAGTTGCAGTTATTTTATGTTCCATTATTCGTTATATTTAATTAATAATTCTTTTATTTCTTCTAATTGATTCGCATCAAAGAGATTATAAATATCTACCCCTCTGACAAAAACAGAATGTAGATACACTTCTGGAGCAGATCCTACATAGTCATAGGTTTGCTCTTCTCCTTCTTCATAGTCATACTCTACCCAAAGTTCTATATCGTTATAATCAATCTCTGTTTGCATCAATCCTTAGTTTTAAGTTATCTTCTTTTAGTTTCTTTAATTGAGAATCTTTTACCATAAGCTTTATCTCTAAAGAATTAGTGTAAGTATACATCTCATAAAGACATTTAGCTAAACTATCTAAGATTTTTGTATCTGGCTTAGCCTCTTTCCATTTGACAAACTGCTCAGCTAGTGCAGAAAAATTAGCTTCAAACAGTTGTTTATCTAATAAGTTCATTTGTTATCATTAATAAATTATATACAATAATACAAAATTGTTCACTATTTACCAAATTTATGAACACTTATCTTTAAAGTAGTCATCCCACACCCCATCCTCATCCTCTTGATATCTATTGATAATAGAGGCTTGAGATTCCTTTAACATATAAACTTCCTTAGATACTTTAGTCTTATCCCACATTGTAGTTTTAGGACAGGCTTTATCATCTATAGTAGGCATTTCTATTTTATTTAACCAGTAGAGATAATTACCTTTAGGATCATTAACAAAGTATAACTTAACCACATCCTCATCTAAACTCATTAGCCTATCGTATTTAGCTTTCTCTAGCATTTTAGTTTCATAGTACTTATTTCTAGCCTTGATTTCTACAACAGCTCGGTATCCTTTTGGTGTATATCCTCTAGCATCATAGAAGGTGTTTTCATTTCCACACCATTCTAAATTCCATCCATTTAGATTTAGCAGATTAATTAAAGCTTTCTCGTATTTCTCTATATTCATTCTGTTGGTTTTTCTATAGAACTCCAGTGGTTATTTAGTTCTTTTATCCATTGTTGGTATCTGCTCTTATTACAGGTGCAAGGTTTCCAATACTTTTTATTAAATATATCTGCATAGTATTCAGCTATCATATTAACCTCTTTAGCTGATATCTTACTAGAAGTAGACTCTCTAAACTTTGCCCAGTTATTGTATTGCTTTAAATTCATTTTCTATCAAAATAATTATCTAGGTAGTCTCTTCTCTCATCACAGCCACAGTCATCTCCAAATATCTTTTTAACGATCCACTGAATACCTACAGCTTTAAAGATCTTCTCCAGGAATGTCCCTATTTTCATTGATTTGTTTTTTAATATGTTTTACTGTATTATATAAAGAATAATAACTTATACCTGTCTCTCTAGATAATTGAGTTATCTTTTTACCATTTTCAAAGACTTCTTCATATATAGTTTTATAGTAAAGCTTTTTTAATACATCACTGTCATAGTCTACTGTATCTTCTTGATAATTTATAGAATTAGATTCTAACCAAGTAGTAATTGCTTTTACTTTATCGTATTTATTATCTTCTATATACTCTTCATCTGCCATCTCTGGTAAATGATCTAGATCTAAAAACTCTATATTCTTTTCTTTTCTTTTAAGATCAAACACCATATTTCTTAATATAACGTAGCAGCCATAAAAATTAGGACTATCCTCATTATAAGAGTAGTCCTTATCTTGCATCTTTATATAAAACTCCTGTACAATATCTTTTGCTGTATCAATATTACATCCTAGCTCTAAGACATATCCTATCCATAACCTATGATATTTAAAGAGTTTACTCAGCATCTCTTATGTATGTAAAAGAAATAAGTATTAGACCTAGCATAAGTTGGTAAATTACTCTTGTACCATCCTCTACCTCATCTTCATCATATAGGAATAAAAGACCGAAGCCAGTTATGATATGGAATTGTATAGCTGGATTATATTTGTCGGTTATTACTATAAGAAATATAAGTAGTAATATAAAAGCTCCAATCGTATAAATAACCATAACCTTAATTTTATTTTAAAGTTACAATTTTTTTTATACTTTTTTTAAGAACTCATTAGCCTTGACATCTTCACTTATTAATTTTACTATAGATTTACCATCTATTTCAAAGCCTACATTATTAATCATTGACTTTAATTTTATAGGCTCATCTAAGCTTGTAGGCTTACCTCCTGTCTCTACCTCTTTTACTTTCCTAACGTGGATATGAGTATACATCCAATCGCTAGGATGCTGAATATATCTATGTACTACCCAAAAGTCATCTGCTCTGTTTACAAACTTACCTCCTCCTTCTACATCACTAGCCATAGGAGGAATAGGATAACCACCATACTGATGATCTATTCTATGTAGCATTCTTATAGCTCCAGTATTAGCGTGGACATTCAACCATATAGTAATGTTATTGTTTTTGCAGAATAATCTAAATTCAGTTGTAGCCTGGTAATCGTATTCGTGTCCCCCTAAGCTCTTCATTAGCTTCTCATCCTTTGCTAGTGAGTTATAAGGATCAATCATAAATCCGTGATAGTCCCAAGCATTTTTATATTGTAATCCTAAATTAAGTAAATCTCTATAAGTATAAAGCTTTTCTGAATCTATTATCTTAAAGTAGTTTGCTATAAAGTCTGTGCATTTAATAAATGTTTCTTCACTTATTTGCTCCAGTGGTTTTCTTGTTAAGTACTCTACCAGCTTTCTTATAATACTATGTGGTTGATTCTCGCTAGAAAATATTAACCATCTCTTTCCGTATTTAAGAGTGTAGCATAGCATTAAAAATAGTACTGCAGAAGTTTTACCTACATTAGCCTGTCCCAGTATTACATTAAAACCATTAGGTTTAAATCTTAAGTAATCATCTATCTCTGGTATGTCTAATCTTAATCCTTCTTTTACACTACCATTTCTTATCTGTCTTAGTTTCTCTAGTTGTTCGTTATAGTTTATTATCATAGTTCAAAAAAAAGGCTACCCATATAGAGTAGCCAAATAAACAAAATATATATTAGAAAGGCAAATCTGCTGTTTCTCTATCTGGCATATGTTCTTTAGAAGATACAGGATCTTTCTTAGGAGAATCATACACTCTAGCATAATACTTGTTAGGATCTTTACCAGATCTTAATACATCAAAAGTTAAATATCCTTTATTAGCATCTGCTTTGTCTTTGTTTTTCTCTATCCATTCAGTCATCTCTTTAGCATTAAAAGAAATATTAGTTACTATAAAATCTAGCTTAGAGCTTCTTGGGAATAGGAAGTTTAAAAATTCTATATTATTATCCATTGTTATTTAGTTATCCAGTTAAACATTATCTCAGCATCTTCTATTACAGACTGTACATCACTTGAAGCTCTACCAGCGTGAAGCTCTGAGGATGCTTTAATACAAGTCTGTTTAATAATAGATGTTTGTACATCATCTCTAGAGGTGTTAGGTCTAGAGTTGTTTGAGCTATAGTTTTTATTAGAGTAATCATCTCTAACTAACTTAGCATTCTTCATCTCTGCATTACTGACAGTATATTTTATACTATCTCCTACAGATGCTTTAAAATCTCCTTTAGCAAAGAAGGTAAAAGCCTGTCCATCTGCAAAGGTTACTAGGTATTTATTCATACCATTCCACTGACCATTAGTGTCAATGTACTTGATTCTTCCGTTTTTCATTTAGTTAAATTTAGTTATTATATAGGTTATTATGTTTCTCTCTTTCTAGCTGAATCTCAAGATACTCTATTCTTTTCTCTAAAGCTTGTATCCTAGCAAACAGATAGTTTTCCATCTCTAAAGATGAAACTCTTATTATATCTTCACTATGAGTCATACTCTTCAAAAAATTTAAAAGCATCTAAACTGTCAAATATAAAGTTCATTTGAACTACAGTTCGATAACTAAGATCTGTAATAAATTTATGTTCTTCTAGTTGTGAAGTTATATCTCCTACTAATAAAGGATATTTAGTATTAGATTCTTGGAGTTTTTGCCTATAGTGAGGCTTTAGTCTTTGTAGTAAATTCATATTGTTATCAATTAATTCACTTCAAATTTATATAAAATAATGTTAATATACAAATACTTAACAAAAAAAGAGCATCCCTAAGGACACTCTTCTCTGAACAATGATAACAAACTTAAACTAAGTTTACGCAAAAATAACCTATATTAACTTCTTAACCAAACTTTCATAGTGTTTTATTAAATCTATTAATTCAAAATCCGCTTGTTTTATTGTCTCTCTAGACTTCTGTAGCAACTCATCAGCTTTATCATATCCAAACTCTTTATTAAGATTCTGTGCAAAAACATACTGCTGCCCATATCTCATACAGTTACAGGCATAACACTGTGGTCTGCAGTTATCCTCATCCCATCTTAAGATCCTAGAAGCTCTACTAATAAAGTGTCCATTCTGCATCCCCTTACCTTTCCAATATGCTTTCTTATCACAAGTATAGCATTTTACTATACCATTTTTATCTGCATATTTTCTCCTAATATACTCACTGAATATAGCATCTAGCTTCTTAATAAGATTCTTTCTGGATATCTTTCTAGGCATAAACAAATATAATTCTAAAGTTTTAAAAAATAAATTTGGAAATTAAAAAGTATTTCTTTTTTTTATACTATATAGTACTATATGGTAGATACTATATAGATATTACTA
>Ga0181422_1000565_pt1 | contig 11990 bp, 13 predicted proteins | sample 45SPOviralmetaG_FD_130147 | JGI IMG/M metagenome (GOLD analysis project Ga0181422, IMG submission 130147) | Marine viral communities from the oligotrophic San Pedro Time Series (SPOT) site, San Pedro Channel, CA, USA - 45 SPOT_SRF_2013-07-18 | ecosystem: Environmental > Aquatic > Marine > Strait...
CAAAGATATTATTTTAAAAGTAAGTCTGAGATCAAAGGAAGGAGTGAAAATAAAGGAAGAATTTAAAAATATTAAACAAGTTAAAGCTTTTTCAATTTCAGTGAAAAAGTTACTTAAATTTCAATCTAATTCTATTATAAGATCTGGCTCTATTGAATTAGAGATTTTTTCAAAAACAAACATGGTTTATCCATATCCAGCAATAGTAGTAAATTATGAGGGAAAAAATTCATCTACAGTGGTCCATACTTGTGGAAGGATTTACAACAACAAAGAAGACTTTAAGGCAAACAATCAACAACAGGTTTCAGAAACAGGGATTGATATAATACCTAATAGGAATTTTTTACCATTTTTTGCTTTTGTTAATGGTAAAACTAAAGTTTCTAATACCAATTTAAAAATAAAAGTAATTAATTATTTAGGCGAAGTCTTGATTAAAAAAATATTCATAAAATATTTAAAACCCTATGAAACAAAATTTGTTTATTTTTTAAATGAAAATGAAAAAAAATTTTTTAGACAAAAAAAGGGAACCGTTAAAATAGATCACAGCTTTAAAAGCTTTTTTCCAAGATTTTTATCCGGTAATATTGAAAAAAATAATCACAATTCATCTTTAACCCACACATATTACGATACATCCAATCTTAAAGATAAAAATACATTTTGGCCTAATCCGAATAAAAAAATTTTTTATGACTCTTCAGTATCTTTTCCTCTTTTTAAAAATAAAAAATCCTACACCGAGTTAGTCATTTATCCGAATTTTCAAAAATGCTATATTAAATTCAATTTAGAAATCTTCACAAGCAAGGGTCTGAAAATTAATAAAATAAATTCTGTGTTAAATTTATCAAAAAAGGTCAAAAAACCCATATACTTAAATATAAAAGAAATTTTAAAAAATAAGCGCATACAAATAAATGTAAATAAAAATTATTTGGTTAAACTAATTATTGATGGAAAGGGTAAGGTTCCAACAAGATTGAAATTTGGATTAAATTTGGGCTATAAAAATAAATATGATATCCCGTCAAATATTTGTTTTAATGCCCACGTACCAAATCTAAAAGTTTTATCAAAACCTGGAACATTTAAGTGGGCTCCAATGCTAAATAAATATGAGTCCAATTTCACAGTTTCAAATACAAGCAATCTTAAAAATCAAAATAAAAAAGCTAATGTTACTCTTAATTTTTGGAATGAGATTAATAATAAATGTATTAAAAAAAAGCTTGTAATAAATAATAATGGAAGCTACTGGTTTGATTTAAATAAAAACAAAAAAATTAAAAAATTTTTAAAAAATAGAACGGGTTGGGTAACTATTCAAAGTGATAATCCATTTGTTAATGGGTGGTATGCGGAGAAATCTAAAGATGGATTCGTTGGAGCTGATCACTTTTTTTAGTTTTTGTAATGTCAAAAAATAAATTAAATAATTGGGATATAGAAAATAAATTTTATCTTAATTCTCACCCTTCTAGAATTAAAAAGATTATAAATCATTACGAAATATTTAAAAAAACTTCGAAAGTTCCAGGCGTCATCATAGAGTGTGGTGTTTTCAAAGGTAATAGCATTTCAAGATTTATAATTTTTAGAGACCTTTTATTAAATAATTCAAAAAAAAAAGTCTTTGGTTTTGACGTTTTCGGCAAATTTCCTGGTCAAAAAATTTTAAGAGATAATAAATTTGCAAAAAATCACGATAAAAATATAGGTCTGGGAACTAAGATTTCACTTTTAAATAAAGTATTTAAAAAAAAGAATTTTTCTAACTATAAATTAATAAAAGGTGATATCGAAAAAACATTGGATTTGTTTTTAAAGAAAAATGATAAAATTAAAATTTCATTCTTGCATTTAGATTTAGATGTTTATAGACCGACTTTTTTTGCACTAGAAAAATTATACAAAAAAGTATCCAAAGGGGGGGTAATTTTACTAGATGATTACGGTAAGGTTCATGGAGCAACTAAGGCTACTAAAGATTTTTTCAAAGAAAAGAATATCAAAATAAAAATTGAGTCTACAAAATTTGATAAAAAACTTAAATTTATTATAAAAAAATGAAGATCGGAAATATAAATATATCTGATAAAAATCCACCGTTTATAGTAGCTGAGATTTCAGCTAATCATAATAATAATTTAAAAAGAACTTTAAAGCTTATAGATGAAGCGGCAAACGCAGGTGCAGATGCAGTTAAAATCCAAACTTATAAACCAGATACTATTACCTTAAATTCAAAAAAAAAAGATTTTTTAATAAGTAACAAGAAAAGCTTATGGTATGGAAAATATTTATATGAATTATACTCAAAAGGTTCGCTTCCATGGGAGTGGCACAAAGCAGTCTTTAAAAGAGCAAAAAAAAACAAAATAATATGTTTTAGTACTCCGTTTGATGAAACTGCTGTTGATTTTTTGGAAAAGTTGCAATGTCCGCTTTATAAAGTAGCATCTTTTGAAAATAACCATGTACCCTTAATAAACAGACTAATAAATCTAAAAAAACCATTAATTATTTCGACTGGTCTTACAAAAATTGAAGATATTAAATTTATTATTCAAAATTTTAAAAAGAAAAAATTCAAAAATTTTACTTTACTGAAATGCACTAGCTCCTATCCTGCTCCTGAAGAAGACACTAATTTGAAATGTATAGATGATCTTAGAAAAAGATTTAAAATAAATGTTGGTTTAAGCGACCATACTGAAGGTATAGGGGTTGCGGTAGCTTCCGTGGCTTATGGATCGGTTTTGATTGAAAAACATTTTACATTAAATAAAAAAGATGGAGGATTGGATGACTCGTTTTCAATAAATCCTCAAGAATTGAAAAGTCTTGTTGTAGAAACAAAACGTGCCTGGAAAAGCAAAGGCAAAGTTTACTACGGAATTTCAAAATCTGAAAAAGCCTCTTTAATTTTCAAAAGGTCAATTTATATTTCAAAAGATATAAAGAAAAATGAATTGATAACAAAAAATAACGTTAAGGTAGTTAGACCAAACTTAGGTCTGCATCCCAAATATTTTGACTATGTTATAGGTAAAAAAGTAAATAAAAATTTACTAAAAGCAAGCCCTTTAAAATTAAAAGATATTATTAAGTGAAAAAAAAAATTAATATAATTTTTCTATTAGATAGAAAAAATGACTGGATTAAAAAATATTTAATTAAAAATTTTAATAAAAAAAATAAAAAATATAATTTTAAGATAGAATATAATTATAAAAAAATAAAAAGACAAAATATAGTATTTATTTTAAACTATACGAAGATTCTTCCAAAAAGTTTTTTAATTAAGAATAATTTAAGTTTAGTTGTCCATGCCAGTGATTTACCAAAAGGAAAAGGATTTGCTCCAATGCAGTGGCAAATACTTGAAAATAAAAATAAAATTTCAATTTGCTTGATAGAAGCAGATGAAAAATTTGATAGTGGTGCAATAATTGAAAAAAATAATTTCTATCTCAATGGAGATGAGCTAGGTCCAGAAATAAGAAATATTCAAGCTACTGAAACAATCAAAATTATATTGAAATTTTTAAGAAATTACCCAAAATTTAATAGAACAGTTCAAAGTGGCAAAAGCACTTTTTACAAAAGAAGATTTCCAAAAGATAGTAAATTGGATATTAATAAATCCTTAAAGAAAAATTTTAACTTGTTAAGAGTAGCTGATAATGACAAATATCCGGCATACTTTGAATATAAAAGAAAAAGATATGTTATTAAAATTTTTAAAACATCAAAATAATTCTTTAATTATTTAAATTTATGATAAAAGGTAAAATGAAAAATAAATATTTCAGTTCTATAAAAATAATTGATCAAATTTCGAATATAAGAAAAAAAAATAATAAGAATTGGATGGATATATTGAAACTTGCATTTAAAAAAGACCCTAAAAATGCATCGAAAATATTAGCAAAAATTACCGATTTTGATCAAAGAATTTCTAAACTGACAAAAAAACTCAATTTAATAAATAAATAAATTTTAATTCATGAATTTAAAAAAAAATAAAACTCATTTTTTTAATGAAGTTTATGAAAAACAAAATAGATATATTAAACCAAAGGAAATTTTTACTAATTTAATTAAAATCTTTAAAAAAGAGAAATTGAATAAAAAATTATCGTTAATAGATGTCGGTTGCGCAAATGGAGAACTTTTATATAATTTGCATAAAAACTTTAAAAATTTAGATCTGACAGGAATTGATGTAGATAATAAATTATTAAAAAAAGCTAAATTAAATTGCCCTAGTCAAATTAAATTTAAAAGCGGAAATATAGGTAGAAAAATTAATAATTTAGGCAAATTTGATATAATCATACTTTCAGGGGTATTAAGTATTTTCAATAACGGAGAAAAAATAATGAAAAATTTATTTTTACTTCTTAAGCCAAAAGGTAAGATTTTTATATTTGACTCATTAAATATTTATTCTCACAATTTATATATCAAATCTGAAGAAATAAAGAAAAATAAAAAAAGAATTTGGTACAAGAATATGTATTGTACTGATTTTTTTAAAAACGTATCAAAGCGTTTTAATAAGAAATGTAGATTCTATGAATTTAGATTATCCACGAACTTAAAAAAAAATAAAAATAATTTTAGGCTTGGCTGGACAGAAGTTTTGTCTGGGAAGAAAATTGTTACAAATGGGCTTGGCCTAATTCAAAATCAATTTTGGATAAAAATATTTTGATAACGCAAATGATACCTTACGGAAAACAAAAAATTGAAAAAGATGACATAAGTGAAATAATTAAAGTGTCTAAAAGCCCTATGCTTACTACTGGGCCAAAAGTGCTACAATTTGAAAAGGAAATTAAAAAATTTACTAAATCAAAATTTGCAATAACTTGTAACAGTGGAACTTCGGCCTTATATTTAGCCTTTTTATCAATAAAACTTCAACCGGGTGATGTTATTATTATGCCCGCAATAAATTTTATTGCATCATTTAATATTTGTAAGTTGTTTAATGCAAAAATTTACTTAACGGATGTTGATCCAAAAAGAGGAGTTGTAACTCCTAAGAATGTAGTCGACGTTATTAAGAAAAATAAATTAAGAAAGATAAAAGCCCTTGTCATAATGCACTTGGGGGGCAAAGTTGAAAATATAGATAATTTTTTTTATTTAAAAAAGAAATATAAATTTTATTTGATTGAAGATTCGTGTCATGCCCTAGGGAGTAAATATGTTGTTAATAAAAAATTTTATAATGTTGGATGCGGAAAACACGTAGATTTAAGTACTTTTTCCTTCCACCCAATAAAAGCTATAACAACTGGTGAAGGTGGAGCTGTAACAACAAATAGTAAAAGTTTATTTAATAGAATGAGTCTTTTTAAATCTCACGGAATAGTAAGATCAAAATCAAAACACTGGAGTTACGATATAGTTTCTCCGGGATTAAATTTTAGACTAAGTGATATTAATTGCGCATTAGGTCTTAACCAATTAAAAAAGATTAATTTATTTATAAAAAAAAGAGAAAAAATAGCAAAACTATACGAGAAAGAATTTGGAAAAATCACTTCTCAGATTGATTTTCTTTCCATAGATGAAATTAAAAATTCTTGGCACTTATATGTGATTAATCTTAACTTTAAAAACTTAAGTAAAAAAGATTATTTTTTTAAATTTTTAAAAAAAAACAAAGTAATAGCTCAGTATCACTACATACCAATTTACAGGTTTTCTGTCGGAAAGAAATATAAGCAACTACCAGGTTGCGAAAAATATTACAAAAGTGCTGTCAGTATTCCAATATTTGTAGGATTAAAAAAGAGTCAACAGTTTAAAATTATAAAATTAATAAAAAATTTTATTAAAAAAGTTAATTAAAATTTTTTCTTACATCAATTTTATTATCTAACAAATATTTTTTTGACTCTGTGGGAGTTTGTTCGGTAAAATGATAAATGCTAGCTGCAGCAGCAGCTGAAGCGCCACAATTAAAAGCCTCTAAAAAATGTGAGTAATCTCCTGCTCCTCCAGAAATAACAACAGGAATATTTACTTTCTTACAAACTTTTTCGAGTATTTCATAATCGTAACCAAGCATTAAACCGTCTTTATCAACAGAGGTTATTATTAACTCTCCAGCACCGCTATCCTCGCACTTTATAGCCCAATCTACTGGATGAACTTGTTCCTTGAGTTTTCCAGATTTACTTACACAAAAATATTGACCGTCAAATTTTTTAAAATCGATACCTGCTACAATGGTTTGAGAACCAAATTTTTTTGCAGCAGATTTGAGTAATTCTATATTTCTATAATTCTCGGAATTAATACTAACTTTGTCAGCACCAGCAAATAATAAATCTGTAATTTGATAAATTTCTTTTACTCCTCCCCCGATAGTTATAGGAACGTTGCACTCATCTGTCAGTTGCCTGATGAAATTTAAATCATAATTGTCGTTTGACTCATTTTTATTAATATCAAAAAAAATTATCTCATCAACATCCCTTGAATTATATATTTTTATTGTTGTGATTGCAGACCCGGCTCTTCTTGAATTAACAAACTGATTACCTTTAACTAAGGTTACACCGTTCCAGAGCATAGTAGTAATTATTCTTTTTTTAAGCATTTAAAAAATTGCTTAATATTTTTAAACCTGACTTGGAACTTTTCTCAGGATGAAATTGAGTCCCAAAAATATTTTCATTTGCTATTACGCTGCAAAAATCTAAATCATAGTTTGTTAATCCTATTATATTTTTTTGATTTTTAGGTAAAAATACATAACTATTTACAAAATAAAAATCCATATCATTTTTTACGTCTTTAAAATATTCATGCTTATTTTTAATCGTCACATTATTCCATCCAATTTGAGGTATTTTCAATTTACATCCTAAATTTTTAAGATTTTTTACTTCTCCTGGAATCATTTTTAAACCTTCTGTAATTCCAAATTCTTCGCTTGTGTCAGCTAAAAGCTGCATACCTAAACAAATACCAAAAATAGGTTTTTTATTTTCTAAAACATTTGATTTGATTTTCTTTACCCAGCCTCCCTGGTTTAATAAATTCATTGCAACTTTGAATGAGCCCACTCCTGGGAGTATCATTTTGCTTGAGACATCTAGCTCATCTGGATTATTGATAATTTTACAATTATGATTTAGTTTTTTTACAGCATTTTCTACAGATCTTAAATTACCCATTCCATAATTAATTATAAAAATATTTTCTTTTGTCATTTAATTTGCTTTAAATTTTCTTATTAAATTTCCATTATCATCAAGGACAAGCTTTCCCTCTTGATCTGTCTTAAAAATCTTTTTATTTGTAAATTTATCACAAATTTTTTTAAACTCATTTAGACTAATATCTATTTTTTTTAAAATAGCGTCTGTAGACTTACCCATATATGATGTTGGAAATTTACCCTCTAATTGACTAACTTTAGTTAAAGCCTCATCCCTTGAAATTAAACCTCTTCTTGCCATATAACAAAGTTGATCGGTTGCTCTACCAAACCCAAATTTTAAATATTTAAAATAATCGTGTATTCCATGCTGATAATTATCAATTTTTTCAAAATTAAAATAACAACCCTCAAGGTTCTTGTATTCTGTAAAACCCTCATTTTTTGCTTGATTGTAATTTCTTAAGCTATCCCATTTTTCAAAATATCCGAGAAAAATACTCTTAATTTTAAACTCATCTAACTCCTCTGAAGACGGATACGAATATATGCTGAGATCTTTTTTTGAAAAACCATAAATTTCAATTAAATCACTCACTCGTAAACCAATTAAACCTCCAAATTCTTCCATCCATTTTCGATCAAGCACATAATTGCTAAGAGATTTTTTGGGCCCTCCATATTCAATTTGCGGATTTTCTCCATAAAGTATTAGTGGTATTTTGTAATTAATTGCAAATCTAATTGGTGCAGTAAAAATTGAAACGTGTTCAGGCCAAGAAATATCTCCAATTAATTCCAAAGAAATTTTATTTAATCTTGATCTTATTTTTGGATCATTAGAAATTTCTACGGTATCAAATCCCAATTTTTTTAAGTTATCTAGATTTTTTCTACCTATCTCGGACAAATCACAAGTTGATGCTGTAACTAAAATTGGATGAAGGCCTTTTGACTTAGCCCATAAGGCTTGATAGGTACTATCTTTTCCGCCAGATGAAGGGATCACGCAATCCCAGCTCGAACTTTTACTTTTGGTTTCCTCAATAATATCGTTTAATTCTTTTTCTCTGATTGACCAATTAATTTTTTGATTTTCTTCAAAACTTAAGCAGGCATTGCATACACCTTTCTCATTAAAGATCTGATCTGGCCTAGTATCAGGCATTATGCATTTTTTACAATACTTCATTTAAATTCAATCCATAAAAGTTTTTCGCATAACTTTTTTCTAACAGCTGTATCTTTTTAAATAATCTTTGATTAACATTTTTTTTAATAAAATTTATTTTTACTTGCCTTTTTTTCTCTAAAATTTTTATATCTTTTGGAAGATTGAGTTTTTTAAGCTTCAAATTTGTTTGCGAGCTAAATTTAGTTTTCATAAATTTGCTAATTTTTTTAAGATGTATAACAGGTTGGCTGATATAATCCTCATATTTAATTAGAAAAATATTTTTTTTATTTTTAGACTTTTTGTAATTCTTAATTGATTTATCTAATAGATTTAAAATAATTATCGAAATTTTATCCATCTCTTTAAGGTTAAGCCATTTTTTTGAATTATGATAAACATACCAAGGGTAGATTTCATTTTTATTATTAAATGTTAAAGTAAAATTATCATTTCCCAATTTTTCAACTATTTTTTTTTTTTTCCAAGAATATATAAGATCATAAGGATTCCTAAAAATTGCAATCATCTTATAATTGATTTTTAAATCATCAAAAGTATCTAAATTTGAAAGCACTTCATGTGTCATGAAAGGGAAAAAGTTTTTAGTTTTTTTTAATTTTTGAAAAATTTTTTTACTATTTTCATTTTGAAGAAGTCTTTTTCTGTAAATTTCAGGAAAACTAAAATTTTGTATACTTGATTTATCTTTTTTTCTAAAATTTGCATTTCTTCCTAAAAATTTGTTGTATGCTATTTCATTTAAAAATTTTTCAAAAAAAGATTTTGCATATTCTTTTGTTATTAAGTTTAGAGATATTCCCTCTACTATGTGCTCGAAAACATAATTCATTTCTATACTTTCGCTTCTTTTAAAGGAGGTGATTGCATCAATTATTGCATTCTTGCCCGCTCTATTTATCCCATCAATTAATAATAAATTTTTAAAGATCATACTTAATTTTATTTTTTAATATTTTTAAAATTGGGTTTTTCCAAAAATTTGAGTCATTTGAAGTAACTCTAACATCGTAAATATTTGGATTTTTAAAAATTTTATTTATTTTAGGGTATCTACTTTTCTTAATTGTATCCATCCATACTACAAAATTAGGCTTAAAAATATTAAATTGCTTTTCTATGGGGCAAATAAAATCTGCGAGTACAAGTTTCCTTTTTGATTGATTTGCTAATTTTCGCATTCTTTTTACTTGTCTTATGATTCCTTTTTCTGAAAAATCCCAATCATTGAATTTTCCTCTAATTTGATCTGCGTTCAACCACTCTGCTCTTAAGTTATTTGCAATTTTCTTAGCCAAAGTTGTTTTTCCTGAACCAGGCAGCCCCATAATTAAGATTCTCTTTATTTTAGCCATTTTTGATCCCTTTTTTTTATGTGTTTTAAAAATTTATCTAACAAATTTACACATTCTAAAGGATACTTTCCGATTGCTGTTTCGGCGGCAAGAACAATTCCATCGGCTCCTGAATTTATTGACGAGTAAATGTCATTTATTTCTGCTCTAGTAGGTAGGGAATTATTTATCATAGTTTCAAGATAGTTTGTTGCAATAAAAATTTTATTTTTTTTGTTTACCTTAAGTTGATTAATAATATATTTCTGAGCAAAAGGTATGTTCATTATTCCAATGTCTTTTGAAAGATCTCCTCTATCTATTAAAAAATTATTAGCAATCTTAGCAAATTTTTTAATATTAGTTATCGCCTCTTTAGTTTCAATTTTGAAAATTTTTGTTGATTTTCTTGGTAAAATTATATTAAATTTTTTTATATCTTCTGCAGTATTTGTAAAAGATAAAGCATAATTATTAATTTTCATTTTTTTGGCAATATCTATTACAAGTTTATCTTTTTCTGTCAGAAAATCTAAATTTATTTTTCTATTTATAATATGAACACCTTTATTGGTCTCAAGAGTGCCTGAATTTATTACCTGGAATTTTCTTTTTGAACCATTTTTGTGTAAAATTTTTATTTTCAAGCCGTCAAAGCCAACATCTAAAATATCTTTAGTATTTATTTTCTGTATAATATCAGGAGGGTATAAATTAAAATTACAATTTTTTCCTAGATAATTTTTTTGATTTTTTTTCAAAAATATTTTTTTTCTTACTTTTGTTCTTATCTGGGCTCCTTCAGTGTCTATACAGATTGGGGTCGGAGTGAATCTTCTGATATATTTTATAATATTTGTAATATTTTTAGTCTCTATGTGTGAAAGATTAAGTCGCAATAAGGAAACTTTTTTTTTGATATTTTTTAAAAAAAGAGGATTTAAAGAGCTAGGCCCTAAAGTGCAGAAAATTTTTTTATTATGAAACATTTTAATTTTATCTAAATAGAAAGATATTTTTTTACTTTACTGCAAATATAATTGATTTGATTTGAAGATAAATCTGTAAACGATGGAAGGCTTACCCCTCTATTTGCAATTTTTTCACTTACTGGAAAAGATTTTTTATTTTTTAAGTATTTTTTATAAATTTTCATTGAACTTAATGTATAAAAAATTGGTCTTGTCTCAACACCGTCAATTGCAAGTTTCTTGATTAATTCATCTCTAGATATAGGTGAATTTTTATTTATCAATATATTATACAGCCAAAAACTACTTTCAGCCCATTTTTCAATTTTTTGAAATTTTATATTGTGTAAAGATTTCAACTTACTATAAAATTTTTTATAATTAGATTTTCTTTTATGTAAAAATTTCTTAAAGCTAGAAAGTTGAGCAACTCCAATCGCAGCCTGTATGTTTGTCATTCTTAAATTAAAACCAACTTCTACGTGATAATATTTTTTAGTTTTTGACATTCCATGATCTCGTAAAATTTTAGCCTTTTCATAATGAGATTTTTTTTTAAAAAGTACCATGCCGCCTTCGCCTGTTGTAATCATTTTGTTTCCAAAGAAACTGAATGCTCCTATATCTCCTAATGTATTTTTTTCTTTTTTTTTATAAGTTGCGCCTAGGGACTCTGCACAATCAGCAATTAGGAAAATCTTATTTCTATTACAAATCCTTTTTAATTCATCCATGTCAGCTGAATGCCCATATAGATGTACAGCCATTATGGCTTTTGTTTTTTTTGTTATATTTTTTTTTACTTGATCAATATCAATGGTCCAATTTTCTGAGTTTATATCCACAATAATTGGTGTAGCACCAGAGTGAATTATAGTGTTGATGCTAGCAGCAAATGTGAGATTGGGCACTATAACTTCATCTCCTTTTTTGATTCCAAGAGATAAAATACCAAGTTGTAAAGCTGCGGTTCCACTTGAAACGGCTAATGCATAATTAGTCTTAAATCTTTTTTTAAAATTTTTTTCAAACGTTTGGACGTACTTTCCCTGAGAAGAAATCCAATTAGTGTCTAAGCAGTCTAATACAAATTTTTTTTCTTTTTTGCCTAGCGACGGAACTGCAACTGGTATCTTATATTTCATTAATTAAATTCCTAAATTTTGAATTATTAATATCTTTAAAAAAAAGACAATCTTTATTCTCATTATAACTAATAACTAGTTTATTCAATGGAAGGTTATAAACACTCTCTATTTTATTATAAATCTGTGACTCATTTTCAAATCTATTTA
>Ga0181422_1000571_pt1 | contig 11948 bp, 11 predicted proteins | sample 45SPOviralmetaG_FD_130147 | JGI IMG/M metagenome (GOLD analysis project Ga0181422, IMG submission 130147) | Marine viral communities from the oligotrophic San Pedro Time Series (SPOT) site, San Pedro Channel, CA, USA - 45 SPOT_SRF_2013-07-18 | ecosystem: Environmental > Aquatic > Marine > Strait...
TACTCAACAGGAACCGGGTCGAGAATGCGCCAAAGATACCATGCGGCGGCTGTACGGTAGGGGCGCCAACGTTCTGCAATCTCGCCCACCGCTTCCTTGGTTTCGGCTTCTGGGACCAAGCGTTGGGTTCCACGTATGAGGCCAATATCGCCTAAACTGAACACGTCAGGTCGAAGAAAATGGAACATTAGCAGCATTTCCGCCGTCCATGGACCTATGCCCCTGAACGCAACGAGGTGTTTCATGATGGCTTCGTCCGTCATATCTTGCCACGGTTGGTTGAGCAGGGTTTCAGATTGTTCGGCTAAACCGTAGATGTAGCTGGCCTTGGGGCGAGTCACGCCACACGCAGCGATGCTTGGCTGGTCGGTCTTAAGCACGGCTTCGGGAGTGACCTCGCCCAGGTGGTCAACCAATCGTCCCCATATGGCATCGGCGGCCAATACCGAAATCTGCTGGCCAACGATTGACCTCACGAGCGTTTGAAACAAATCCTCGCGACTGGTGATGCCACGGGGTCCGAATCGCTCAACGACGGGCCCAAGAAGGTCATCTTTTGCCAGGTAGGCGTGGGCTTCTTCCCACCAAGGAGGTACTTGCCCGGTCATGGAATCCGTTTGGGAGGTGGGGTTTTGAACCCGCGCTTCAAGCCACCACCATGCGGGACGACCTCATGGCCTACCTCGGGCTCAAGGATGTATTACGCCAAGGTTGGGTTAATGCTGGAGTTACGGCCCCTGAATCGGTGGCGGCCCATTCGTGGGGCATGGCCATTCTCGCGCTGAAATTATGTCCCCCGGAACTTAACCTCCAACGCGTGCTCACCTTGTGCCTTGTCCACGACCTCCCCGAAGTGGTGGTGGGGGATTTGACGCCGAGTGACGACCGTTCAACGAAAGCAGAGGATGAACGTGCGGCTATGGGCCAACTTGCACCGGAGTGGGTCCCGCTGCTTGACGAGTATGAATCACAATCCTCCCAAGAGGCCGTCTTTGTTCGCTCGCTCGATAAATTGGACATGGCCTTGCAGGCCAAAATCTACATGGGTCAAAGCGATCTTGATTTAACTCAATTCATCGACAGTGCTCGAAAAACTCTCGGCGATCATGAGCTCCTCCGCTGACTTGGAAGCCGACAAGAACAAAAAGCGGAACCGCTCCGACCGAACTACACAGCCCGATAGTGTAGGGGTCCATCATGGTGGGTTTTGGTCCCGCCGACCTCGGTTCGAATCCGAGTCGGGCTACCTCTCAATTGTCTTGAGGCACAAACCAGAGCCCTGCGTGAACGATTGGCGCGAGCAAGCTGATGACCAGCCCCAACCAAAAGGAACCTGCATAACCGTACATGCCCACATCGAATTGGCCCATACCTATCGGACCCGAAGCTTCCGGTGCGAGTATCATATGAAGTACGATGGCCAAGAACAACAGGAAGCATCCGAAATAATAGGCACCTCTGCCTGAAAAATGGACAACAACAGCCGCTTTCATTGGCATATCGAACACATTCCTCTCATAGAGGATAAACGTCAAACTCAAGATGGGCACCAAAATCATCGAAATTAAGGCCATCAGCATCAAAAATTGGTAGGTGTTGCCAGCAGAATCCCATCCCTCCATGGCTTCGACCATCTTGTCAATGTCTTCTGTGTCAAAGGCTCCTGCGTATTCTTCTTTTATTTCGGTTAGATGATCGATGTATGCACTGTATTCCTTCGTTCCACTCATACCATAGATATCTTGATCAGGTTGGACCGACATCGTGTCTGCAGAATATAACCACTCTTCATCTTCAATTGAAAGTGTGTACAGTGGATCCGCCGTAAAGCACATCAACAAGACGATGAATGAGATGCCCACGATGACACCTTGGACAACGGCAATCGGTTTGATGCTTGATGCCTCAAAAGTAAAACCGTCGAGGTCCCCACTGGAATCCTCCTCGTCAACGTTCCACTCAAATTCACCCTCACAATAAGGGCAGGCAAATTCACCTGATGCGTCGTCTTCAAGTTCAATTTCTTCCTCACAATGCGGGCAAAGAATCTCCACCATGTTTCCCCAACAATGGCATCCCCAATTATCTCTTTTCCCTGCAATTCCTCATTAACGGAAAACACCTAACGTTTGCCCGCTCTCATCAACACACTCAACACAAAACCGAGGCCCAATAAAATCGTCCCGCCTGAGAGAAAATACCCGATGAGGATGGCTGGTAAAATGAAGAGAGCACCCAGTCCACCGAAGGAATTTCCTTGGGTCTCACTCATTTCCGTCCAAATATCTGAACAGAAAGCAAGACCGATAGAACCCATCGCCACCATCACAATTCCCATGATGAAGAGTGTGCTGGTCGCTCCAGTGCGCAATATTTTCAATCCAAGACTGCGGGCGCGTGCACGCTCTTGCGCTTCGATGGACGAGGGTTCTACCCTACCTTTGGCAGGGTTGGTGTTCCATTCGAATTCACCACCACAAAGTGGGCATAGGAATTCACCCGATGCATCGTCATTGAGCGCAATTTCTTCCTCGCAATGAGGGCACACAATCTCGACCATGGCGGCCAATCTTGGGCTGAGTGATTAGCCCTTTCCCCTGCACCGTCGTTTGGAATACGCATCTTCTTGAACGGCATGCTCATGGCGTGCATTACAGGTGAACAACATGATTCAGAAGATTGGTGTCATTGGCGCGGGACAAATGGGCAACGGTATCGCACAAGTAGCGGCGGTTGCGGGCTACGAAGTGGTCATGATCGACATCAAAGAAGAATACATTCAGAAGGGCATGGAAACCATCAATTTCAGCCTCGGAAAACTGGTCATCAAGGAACGAATGACGGTGGTTGACGCTGATTCAGCCATCGGTCGAATCACCACCGGCACCGACCGTAACCTCTGCGCAGATTGCGATTTAGTGGTTGAGGCTGTTCCAGAAATTCTGTCCCTAAAAACCGAAATTTTTAGCGAATTGGATGGCATTTGCAAACCGGAGACCATTCTTGCCTCCAACACATCATCCATTTCCATCTCAACCATTGCTGGTTCGACGAACCGACCGGACAAGGTCATCGGCATGCACTTCATGAATCCAGTTCCCATTATGAAACTCGTTGAAATCATCAACGGAGATAGCACAAGTGAAGCCACGAATCAAGCCGTTGTTGAAGCGGCAGAAAAGATGGGCAAGACCGCTCTGTCGTGCAACGATGCACCGGGTTTTGTCTCCAACCGCATCCTCTGTCCCATGATCAATGAAGCCATTCTCGCACTCCAAGAGGGCGTCGCTCAACCAGAAGCCATTGATGGTATCATGAAACTGGGCATGAACCATCCCATCGGACCTCTGGCGCTTTCCGACCTCATCGGAAACGACACCGTACTTCACATCATGAACGTCCTTCACGAAGGCTTCGGGACGGAGAAGTATGCGCCTGCTCCCCTCTTGATTCAGATGGTGGGCGAAGGGAAACTTGGTCGTAAATCGGGCCAAGGTTTCTACACCTACTGAGGTGAATCTGTGAGCGGACTTGAAGGGCAAACCTACATTGTCACCGGTGCTTCCAAAGGCATCGGTCGGGCAATTTGTCTTCAACTGGCTAAAGCAGGAGCCATCGTTGGCCTCCTCGCCCGTGAGAGCGAGGCCCTCAACCAAACCACGCAAGATGTCCAATCCATTTCACCGAATTCGTTTGCTGTCGCATGTGATCTCGCCAATCCCGAGATGATTGCTTTGGCAGCAAACACCCTGCTGGCCAACATCACTCAGCTTGATGGTTTGGTTCACAATGCAGGGGACATTCTTCCAATTCAACCACTCTTCAAGGCGGATCCTTCTCAATGGTCCAGGTCGATGATGGTCAATCTTGTGGGCGTCCAACACCTGACTCAAGCCCTCCATCCAGCCTTGAAAGGGGCGCATCGTGCACGGGTCACGACCATTTCAAGTGGCGCTGCGCTGCGTCCACTCGCCTCTTGGTCTGCGTACTGTACGGCTAAGGCGGGATTGGATATGTGGACGCGCTGCCTTGCGGAGGAAGGTGCATCCGAGAACATCAGTGCAGTTTCGGTTGCCCCCGGAATCGTTGACACGGACATGCAACTGACCATTCGTTCGTCTACCGCTGTAGATTTCCCTTTGTTGGACAATTTTGTTGGCTACCACGAAAACGGTCAACTCACACAACCGGGTGATGTCGCTGAAGCATTATTTGGGCTGATTACTGCCCACACACTCGAACAATCAGGCCACCGTTTTGACGTTCGTGACTTGTAATATCCCAAGTCCATTCGGGCGAAGGGTGATAAGCCAACACCTTGACAGCGATTTAGAGTGATACCATGCCAGGCACCGACCGTGTTGAGATTCGAACGTTGAAAGTTGGACGATTTTGCGTCGTTGACGAAGAGGCCTACAAAATTCTGAGCATCTCCAAGTCCAAACCTGGTAAGCACGGCTCCGCAAAGGCTCGCCTTTCTCTTGAGAGCATCTTCACTGGAAAGAAAATCTCACACGTTGGAACCGTCACCGATTCCATCAACGTCCCAATGATTGAGAAGGGAACGGCCACTGTCACACATCTGGATGGCAACGAAGTCCATGCCATGAACGACCGCGACTACTCCATGATGATCCTCCCCATGCCCAGCGAGGATTCAGCCATGAATATCCAATCTGGACAGAAGATTATGTGGCAAGAGGCCCTTGGTCGCTACATCATCATCCGAGACCATTGATGGCGTTTTTCCCTCCTGTGGAATTTCCCCTTGGCCGCTGGTTGTGGCGGGTATGAATTGATAAGGCGATTGGCGCATGCTCGTACATGGAAGGAGCAGAAGTATCGGTTGACAAAGACCAGCGTGTGCGAGGCTATTGTGCATACGATTGGGGTAAGAGTGCCTTTGAGACCTCGGTCACCACGGCTATTTTCCCTGCATGGTTCGCCTATCTCTTCGCTGAGGCAAACGGTATTTCCGCCAAAATCCTTGGAAGCGAATGGACAGCAGACGCTATGTATTCGGCTGCCGTGATGATCGGTGCCCTTCTCGTTGCGATTTGTGCACCCTCTCTCGGTGTCATTGCTGACCGTCGAATGATCAAGATTTGGTGGTTGAAGATTCTCACTTGGCTTGGTGCGGTCTCCTGTGTCTTGTTGGCCCTTTCGCCCTACCTTGGCGTGTCAATGGGCTGGATATGGGCCCTGATTATGTTCATGATGGCCAACGTCGGGTTGAACGGAGCTGGCGTGTTTTACAATGCCCTTCTTCCTCACATGGGTGATGACTCGGAAATGGACTCCATTTCCAACAAGGCCTTCGCTGCGGGCTACCTCGGTGGTGGTTTGCTTCTCGTAGTCCACCTCGCCCTCGTGATTGGCCTTGAAGGGCAAAGTTGGGTGATTCCCTTTGCCATGGCCACCTCGGGTATTTGGTGGCTTGGCTTTGCTCAGATGACCTTCCGCATGGTCCCAGAACCTCACATCGAGAATGAGATGGAACCCATGGGCGTGGTTGACTCGACAAAGATGGCTTTGGGTGAAGTGAAGGCTACGCTTTCGGACATCAAGAGTTTCCGTACGTTGTTCTTTTACATGCTCGCCTACTTCTGTTTCATCGATGGTATCAATTCGGTCACAGCACTGGCAGGTGTCTTCGGTATCGTTGTCCTTGGATTGACCACCACCGGTTTGATTTTGACCATCCTTATCATTCAATTCGTAGCTGCACCTGCAGCCATTGGATTTACCAAACTCGCTGACAAATGGGGTACGAAGAAAGCGCTTCAATTCTCGTTGGTGTGCTGGTGTTTCGTGATTGTCGGCGCCCTCTCCTTTGCACCGCTTGAGCTTGAAAACCACGATGAATACGACGTTCAGTATTCGTGGGACGAAGGGAATAGCACCTACACGGCGATCGCCCGTGAGGGAGTTAATCCAATTGCTGCCCTTCCTGATGACGATGAACAACAGTGGGCGCTCACCTACGAAGAAGCGTTGCCCGTCCAGAAAAATTCGAAATACAAATTGGGTTATGCAGTCCAATGGGCTTTTGATGACGACGGCAAGTCCATCCCTGTCGTTGTCGATTTGAATGCTACTTCGTTGGCGGCATTGGAGGCGACCATGGACAAATCCCGGTTCTCCTACAGTGTTGAAGGTGGGGCGTTGGCCAACAGCACTGGACTTGGTGTCAACCACCCTACCAGTCTCGGCGATGGTCTGCTGGACTTCATTCCGGAGACGGCAAGAAACCTCATTTGGGCTCCATTGGGCATAACGGTCTTCTTCCAGTTCCTCTTGTTGGGTGTCTTCGCCGGTGCGCTCCTCGGTGGTTCTCAAGGCCTCGCCCGTTCGATGTTCGGCCAGATGGTCCCTGAAACTCGCTCGGCTGAGTTCTTCGGCTTCTTTGGCTTCTTTGGGAAGGTCGCTGCTTTGCTCGGTCCACTCATCTATTCGGTGATGACCGTTTGGTTTGACTCCCGTGTTGGTATCTTTGCCATCTCTTTGTTGATCGTCGCTGGAGCCATCCTGCTCCGTAAGGTGGACGTCGAAGACGGAATCGCTGTCGCTCGTGCTGAAGATGAGCGCAACCGGCAAAAGGATGCAAGCACGGCTTGAGCATCGCAACCGTCATGAAGTGGCTCCGCAACCCCCGGAGCGTACGCTGTTGCGTCGCGGGTGATTTCCATGGCAAAGTCGGACTCTTCAGAGCCTAAAACAGTCTCCAAATCGGCTTACCGTCAGCCGGTTACGCCCGAGGGCCTTAGAGCCATCGAAGCGGGAACGCTGACCTGGCTTGACGATGAGATGTACAACAACCTCAACACCGGGGTTTTGGAGCAGTACCTTGAGGAAAAGAACCTCGAAGAATCCTTTGAGGTCTCTCATTGGAACACTCCAAAGGTGTTGATTGGTATCGGTATTGGGGCCGTCTTTTCTGGTGTGACTGCTTACATCGGCCTCAAACTCGGGCTGGCCATCTCTGCAGCATGGTACATCGCCTACCTGTTGGGTATGGCTCTAAAATGGTCGCCATCCGAAGTCAACATCGCTACTTCAGCTACTACCGGTGCGACCCACGCCTCAACCGGGTTCATTTTCACCTTCCCCGCCATTTTCCTCTTGGCCAGTCAACCAGCCTATGCGTTAGCCGATGGCCCTCTGGTAACGCTTGAAGATGGAGAAGCGTTTACACTGGCCTTTATCGGTATCGTGGCTTCAATGTTTGCAGGTTTCCTCGGTGTCATGTACTTCATCATCTTCAGACGTGTGTGGTTGGTCGAAGACCCACTTCCACTCCCCGGCTTTGAGGCGACATTGAAGATGCTGGACATCTCTTCAGATGTCAGTACGGGAGCGGTTGAACATGCTCGTGATTCGCTGAAAACCATTGGATTGTGGACGGTCGTCACCATGATTGGATTGTTCTTGGTCGAATACCCACTCATTTGGGCCAACGACCGAAAAGTAGCCCTTCTTGATTTCATTGCAGAGTCTCTTCACTACGGGGATGTCGGCCTCGCAACGTTCTACTCGAACGGAAAAATCCACCAACCTTCTGGAACCGCCGACGGCATCTCATTGGGCTACACGCATTGGTCCGATGAAACGGCTTGGAATCCATTCTCCTACACCTACATCGGTGTGGCTTTGACGCCATCGATGTTTGCCATTGGCTGGTTTATGAAAGCACGAGTGGCTTTCTTGGTGAACCTAGGGACCCTGGTCGGTTGGTTGTTCCTCGTTCCGCTGGCGGTTGGATTGAACGTGCCTGTTTACGAAGCACAATTGGGTGCGTCGGTGCCGGTTCAAGACTACCACGCCACCATGAATGCCTTCAACCCGGCCAAATATACAAGTTCAACGGGAGCGGCTCAGATGGTCATTTTCGCCAAAACTGTGCGGACGATTGCCATCGGGGCCATCGTTGGCGGAGGTATGTTCGGTCTCGCCAAGATGTGGCGCACCTTTGCGAACATCTTCACTGATATTGGGGCGGCGTTCAAGGGCGATGGAAGCCAAGAATACATGGATGGAAAAGGCTGGTATGAATGGCCACTCAAGCACATTCCAATCTTCATGGGCATCACGTTCTTTGCCATGATCGTCATCTTCTCCATTGGTGGATTTTCACCTTTGTCTGCTCTCGTCTTTGCAACCGTCCTCATCTTAACCACGTTCATGCTTGGCGCCATTGCCGTTCGTGTGATGGGTGAAACTGGTATCGAGCCAGTCTCTGGAACTTCGTTCATCGTGTTGCTCATGCTCTTGGGTGTCTTCCTCAATGCTCAGGAAATGCTCAGTTTAACCACCCAAGATGCAGTCCTGCTGGGCCTCGTGGGAACCACGGTCTTCGGCTCGGCCATTTCCATGTCGGGAACGGTGATTGGAGATTACAAAAACAGCCTCTACATCGGAAACCGTCCATATCACATTTCCAAAGGGAACATCATGGGCGTTGTTCCAGGCGCCATCATTGGTGCTGGTGTCGCCATCTTCCTGTCCATTCAGTTGGCCGAAGGGCGCATTCAACTCATTGCCCCGCAAGCCAATGCCTTTGCTACCTTTTCAGTCATTTTCGCTGAAGGCCAAGGTGATTTGGTGTTGCTTGCGCTTGGCTTCCTACTCGGGATGTTCGTTGAGTGGGCCACCGGCATGGGTACCTCCTTTGGCCTCGGAATGTACCTTGACGTTCCTCACACCTTGCCGATGTTGATCGGTGGTGTAGCACGAGACCGTTGGGAGGACAAGAAGCTCCAACCACGCATCGACGCCCTGAAGGAAAAAGAAGGCACCACGGTGGCTGAAAAGCAACGTGCCCTCATTCTTCTTAGCACCTTCATGGTTGCAGCTGGTTTGTTGACAGGTGAAGCGTTCTTTGGAACTGAATCCAGCATTCTCTCCTTTATTGATTCAATTTGGTACGATGACGACGGAGCAAGAACGGTCATGGGCATCGAAGACTTTGCGAATTCTGGCGCATGGTATGCCATCCGAATGGGCGGCTTGATTTTCCTCAACGTGGCGATTGGTGCTATCATCTATCTCTTGTTCAAGCGAGCAGGCGTGATCGGTGGCGATTCCAGCCCGGCTGAGGCTTGAGCGTGAACCCATGTCGCCAACCAGCACCCCTCGCTGGATTTGGGGACTGCTCGTTGCGGCCGTTGTAGGAGTCTCGAGCGCAGGTGCATTGTTTCAACACGTTGACGCCGTACCTCCGCTCCTTCGAGCCTCCTGGCGCCTACAACTCACCTCGCTGGTCCTGTTCCCTTTGTTCATGTATCAGTGGCTAACCATTGAGGTGGAAGTGGCTCAACGCTTCTGGACTCGCAAGACATGGATTCTTCTCACCGCCAGTGGTTTAGCACTCGCAGCGCATTTCGGAGCCTGGGTCGCGAGCCTCGACGAAACTACCCTCACCCACTCCCTGCTGTTTGTAACCGCTCACCCACTGGTGATTGTGGTCGGTATGTTTCTCTTGGCACCAACCATGGCCAACATCCGCCGACCGAAGCAAAACGAAGCGCTTGGAGCGTTGATCTGTTTTGTTGGTGCAGGCATCACCCTCCTGGATGCGGGTTCCAGTCAAGGTGACCAGACAGTCACGGTCCTCGGAGATGCATTGGCCTTTGGCGGTGCGGTATTTGTCGTGGGCTACATCGTCGTTGGTCGGATTCTTCGCACGTGGCTCCCCATCTTCCTCTACGCCTTTCCTGTCACGCTTCTAGCCGCTTTGCTCTTGATTCCTCTTTCATGGTTAATTGAACCAGAATTCGCATCGTACGGCGTGGTTGGGTGGATCGATGGAGAATTTTTCATTTGGTTCCTGTTGTTAGCGTTGGTTGCCGGCCTGTTAGGCCACACAGGATTGAACACTTGCCTACGTTACATTTCACCGCTCATCGTTTCCGTATCTGTAACGCTTGAACCCGTCCTTGGTTCCATCATCGGATGGTTGTTTTTTGATTCGGGAGTTCCTGGGAGATGGACATGGGTTGGCGGTCTGGTGCTCATGAGTGGGCTCTTGACCGTGGTGGTGGCTTCAGAACGTGTCTCTTTGGAAGAAGCGAACAATCAAAACGGCGTGGCTTGAGGCTTTGGCATGGCTCAGCGCAAGGGTTGGCTCCTGTTGACCAACGATGATGGCATTGAAGCCGTGGGCTTTGAGTTGCTGGTGAAGGCCCTCCACAAGGCCGGCTACCCAGTGGCTGTTCTCGCTCCCAGTGGAAATCATTCTGCCGCAGGCATGAGAATCAACCTGATGAAACCCATGGCTTTTCGAGAACGCAAGGATTTGGTTGAGCAGTGGGATTTAGACGCCCATGCCACGCCCGTCCACCTTTTCGAATTGGACGGTACGCCGTGTGATACCATGATTGTGGCGTTGGATGGAGGCCTTGAACACCTTGTTCCGGGTGTTCACCCACAGATGGTGGTCTCTGGAGTCAACCTCGGGCCGAACCTTTCGCAGGATTCCTACCACAGTGGCACGATGGGAGCGGCGAGAGAAGCTGGCCTTTATGGCGTCCCTGCCCTCGCTACTTCGTTCACTTCTTTCGACCCAGAAGGCATGGATCAAGCCGTGCTGGCGACGCTTGAGGCGATCGACAAAGCGACCTCGATACTGCCACTCCAGGCAAAGAATCGCGGACGCCCTCAAGGCGCTCTTGACACCGGTTATTTCACCTCATGGCCGGACTCGATGTCCGATGAGCGATGGCTCGCCAATCCTGAAGCATCGCTTCTCGCAGCTTTTTCCAATGGAGACATGATGCTCAATGTCAATGCACCATCTACATGGAACGGTCAATGGGCCACCACTCGATTGGGCGTGCGATGGTATCGAAACGCGGTTCATTTTTCCGATACGCCGGATGGCTCAACGGCCACGTTTACGATTGGAGCGGCTTCAGTGGATCATTCCCCCGTGCTGGCTGGCGACTGCGATGCGGTCGAAGAAGACAAAGCCAGTTTGTCATGCCTAGCGGTTTGGCCTCAGAGTCATCCCTTCGCCATGGATGAGGATTTGCTTGCCCATGCGCTTGAACAAACGGTGGATGGCTGGCCTCGTTGGCTGGTCAAAGGTTGAGCTCCACGCCTTCGTCCAACAAGAAATGGACGATTCCGATCGCCATATGCCCCTGCAACCACTGCTCTCCTAACGACCTGAAAAGAACGTTTTCTCCTTCCATCGCTTCAAGAGGCTGGTCGTCGCTCAACACAAAGTTTAGGTTGCTAGGCGATGGCTTGCTCTCCTGTGGTAGCTGTGCCTGATTTTTCCAGAGCCGAGGCGTATTGGCGTCCAACACCACGGTTGGCGCTTCCTTCCATTCACGCAGGGTTAATTCTACTCCTCCACCACTGTGGGAGATGCCTGCAGTGATGGGTTGCCAATGGCCAATCGGGGGCAAAGGCGTGGCGATGACCTTCCCAATCGTTCCTGCTATAGAACGCTCATCTGCATGCAATCCTTTGAGCGTTGAACCATCAAATTTGATTCGCCTTGGAGGTCCTGGACCTCCAAGCAAGTGCAGCACGACGACCGTGCTCTCCCGAAGTCCGTGGCTGGTCATCAACCCGGCCATGAGAGCCCGAATGAGCACATCCATGCGTCCTCCAGCACTGGCTAAATCATTGAGTGGCAACTTGCCTTTGGACATCGCACGGTGCCCTACCACCGCAAACCGTCGCATCGTCAATCCTCCTTGCCTCGTTCAATGAGGGTTTGAATGGCGTCGTTGAGTTCATTCGTTGTCTCCAAAACGAAATGGGCACCTTTCTGGTCAACCAGATAACCACGAGGTTTGCTGACATCACCGAGGTCCTCGAGACGGTTGGCCACAACAGCGGTCATTCCTGCCTTCTGGATTTGGGCAAAGGCCCGATGAATGAGGTCTTTTTGTTTGATTCCGGATTCCAGTTTGAATCCGATTCGCACGCCCGAAGAA
>Ga0181422_1000572_pt1 | contig 11938 bp, 15 predicted proteins | sample 45SPOviralmetaG_FD_130147 | JGI IMG/M metagenome (GOLD analysis project Ga0181422, IMG submission 130147) | Marine viral communities from the oligotrophic San Pedro Time Series (SPOT) site, San Pedro Channel, CA, USA - 45 SPOT_SRF_2013-07-18 | ecosystem: Environmental > Aquatic > Marine > Strait...
AACTCATTAGAGGTGTCTAATTTATCCTCAACCTCAACTGTGTAATCCATATTGGCAGCAAACTTTTTGACTTCACCAATTAGACCTTTGTATATTCTAAGCGTATTCAGATTGTAAAGACGGATCTTACCATCCCACATACGAGACTTGTATGCAGGCATGTACTTGTATCCAGGTACATAGAATGAGAAGTGCTCATACAGTTCCTGTGCCGTGCTACGTTCACAATCAACACGGACGAACACCTCATCGTGTGGTTTGATAATTATATCAGACAGCACCATTGCTGAATTTTCGCCATTCAATAGCGTTTCTGATGTTCCATTGTCTGCCATTAACTGCCTTCATTATTTCTTCAACCACATCAACAATCTCTTGCTGATATGACGTTCTAAGGTTCAATTCAATCATGTCGGAATCTGTATCGACGTAAGTATGTATCTCTGATTTCAGAACCGTTTTCAGACATGGTTCTCGTTTGATTTCTGCTAAGTCTTCGGGGTTGTTAAGTTCACCCCGATAGTATTCAGCGAGGGTCTTAGCAAGTTGTTGCTTTTTAATTGTAAGACGACGCAACTTCTGCCGCTCTTTTGTGAGGATGTTAAGCCACTTGGCATGAAGATTAGGTATCTTCAAGCTCTCAGAATCTAAATCAACATTATCCATCTTCACATCTTCGGACCATAGGTCCATGATTTCATCAATATTCATTATCTTTTTCTATTCCTTTCACGCAGTTTTTCACGTTTCTCTTCATCTTCTTGTCGTTCTTGTTCATTTATTTTTTCTACCTTCATTCCGAAATACATACCTAACCCGTATGAAACTATAATCAATATTGCTGACCAAAGTATACTTGTAAGCATTTAATACTCCTAGACTGTTTCGATAGTATAATCCCTATATCTAAACGAGGCTGTTGCTTCTAAGTATTCAATATCAGTAGCAGCAGTGCTGAACTGAAGTTCTGAGATAGACTCTGGAAACATGCCTCTAAACTTTACACGAACATTAGGATTGTATTTACTACTCAAAATAACTAAAGTACCATCGGACAAATTGTTTTGATTGATACTAGCATTTTGAAATCTTCTATACTGTTCAGTTGATTCGGGTGACCCCAAACCTATTAACCAATTGTATAACTCTAGAAAATTTTTCATATCTTCATCCACTCTAAATGTAACATTAAAAGCACCGAATGTCAACTTTTCTCCTGGGAGTGGGTAGTCAATAAGAGGTGTAGGCACATTCACAGCACCACTCAAACTCACATTCGGTAGACTTGCCGTCTGCGAGAAATATGTGACTGTAGGCAATCTGTCCAGAACTAATCTGAAACCAGTTTGACCTAGCATATTTTTATTTGATGGATCTGCCATACCTACCTCCTAACATTCTATTTATACAAAAAAAAGAGGGGAGCAAATGCCCCCCTCCAGTTTCTTGTTGGGTTGTCCCCAATCTTATGATTACATAAGGTTGCTGACACCGACCAAGCGATAGTAGATATTCTTCTTAGCGAAGGCAATAGCACCATCTGCGTTTGATGTAGCAAATGGATTAGCAACCATACCATAACGAGTCTTAAACCCGATTTTTGGTTGGAAGGTGTTCTCGCCAACCGCACGAACCATTTGTAGTGGAACATATGGGCAGTAGAAGATACCAGCATCAAAGGCACTTGAACCTTTGTAACCTAGTGTGAAATACTGCTTGCCTGAAGCACTTGCAAAGTATGGGTCGATGTAGACACGAATACGACCGTTTAGGACACCAGCGAAGGTGTTGCCTGTGTCATCAACGTTTAGGTTGTTGCTAAGAGCAGGTGTGTAATCTAGAACACCAGCCATCTGAAGAGCAGAAGCAACGTCTGAAGAACAGATCATTACGTTACCCTTACCACGCCGAGTTGCTTTAGCAATAGCATTTGCTTCACGCTCGATCTGAAAGATCATGCCTTTGAAACGCTCAACACTCCAACGACCATTGGCATCGACATCAAGGTCGAAAGTACCAGATGTTGTTACGTTGTCTTGTGCACCAGCAGTAGCGGTGTAGTTGACTGTACGAACAACTTCACGGTTGATTTCAGCAAGAATTTCTGCTGATAGGATGTTTGCTAGTTCTGTTTCAGCGTCAAGACCGTGAATTGCTTTAAGGTCTTGTGCTAGTTCCATTGTGTACTCTGCTTTTAGAGCCCGTGAAACTGCTGTGACAGAAACTTTCTCGACACTGAATGCCATCTCTTGGAATGCATTCTGACCGACATCGCCAAGTTTTTCAGAGTCGGCAGTTGACATACCAGTACCAACTGTATAACCTGAACCAGATGCACGAGCAGTTGGATCGTTACCAGCTTGAGCGGCAGAACCATCGATGCTGCTGGCAGCAAGTGAAGCAGTGTTACCAGAAGCAGAAGCAGAGAATGTGCTTGGTGCTTCGTTGAATAGTGCTTCTGTACCAGCTTGTGAGTCGAAACGTGACCGCATTGCGAAGATAAGACCAGTTGGACCAGTCATTGGCTGGACACCGGCAATATCGTATGCAATCATGTTTGGCATTGAGCGACGAACGAGTGAGATAAGCACTGGATCGAAGATGTCGATTGAACCATCACCAGCAGTAGACGAGGATGCACCCATTGCGTTGGTTGGTGCTGCTTCGCCCAATAGTGAAGGCATGTGATAACCACCAGAACCCATGGAAGCTTCTTTAGCAGCCTTTTCCTGGTTTTCTAGTAGAGTGGCAGTTACAGAACGACGATGAACATCTTTGATCTCTGGAAGATCGGCATGTTCAAGAACTGGTTGCCACTTGTTGATTAAACTTTCGGAAAGCATAGATAATACTCCTTTTACGCTTGTTTATAGATTTATTTATAATAATTATTTCTTGACAGTTCTAGAAATTGCGCTCATATACTGTGCCATTTCACCAGTTACCTTTGGTGCGGATGCTTCTTCTTCAAGAGGCTCATCCTCATCAAAAATAGTTTCATTCTGTACTTCTTCGTCAATACTTGAATCAAAGTATGTGTCTTTGATCATCTCTAATTTTTCTTTGAAATCTTCTTCAGAAATAAAGTCAACACCCTCAGCAAGACTTTTTAGTTTCTCGACTTGTGAAACTGTAAGGTCTTCTGAGATATCAGCAACAATAGAACCACGATGTAACTCTTCCACTGACTGTGAAAGTTCAATATTCTTCTGTAGTTCTTTGTTGAGTTCTTCTTCTAGTGAATCAACCTTATCGGAAAGTTCACCAAGAACATCTGCTTTTTCTTCTGGCATGTCGATATAACTTGCTTCGAAGAGTGACTTTAGACCGCCCATAAACTCTTCAGCGATTTCGGTACGAATACCATTCTCGACTGCTAGACGGTTGTTGTCCATCCACTGCTCAACGACATAATCGAGGTAACTGTCAATTTTCTCGACCATCTCTTCTTTGAGTTCATCGTCTTCAAGACTTTTAGCAGTCTGAACATTCTCAATCATATCACCCATTGCTTCGTTGATTTTAGAAACAACGACGGCTTCAAAGATTGTTGTTGCTTTTTCTTTGAACTCTTCTGACAACTCTTCGTCACCGAATAGTGCGGCAACATCATCAGTGAGGTCAATATCTTCAGCAGAAATGTGAGGTGTTTCTGAGATTTCTTCTGCCTCTTCTGAAGCATCTAAATCTTCATACATCTCTCCCATTTTATTGTATGCAGCGGAGAGATCTGATTTCTTCATCTCGCCGAACTTTTTCATCATGGCATTAAGCATACCCATTTTGGTTTGTGGTGCTTTGTCGCCTTGTGACTTGCTGCCTGGGAGTGGTTTGGCTTTAGCGGCGGTTGGCTCAGGTACTTCTGAGGGATCGCCCATAGATGCCTTAAACTCCTGTAGATCAGCAGCGTCTTCAAGAACTTCTTGATTTTCATCTGACATAATACGCTCCTTTACTGTTAGTTTATAATTTATTTATAATAATTATTTATTTACGAATTTATTACAGTCTCTTTAGGAAATTCTCAAAAACCTGTAACTTAACTTGCTCCAAATCTGCTTTACTAGCAGCATGAACCTCTTGTTGTGCTTGCTCAACAAAATGCTCGACCCACTTACCACCTTCATAAACCCATTCAACACCCTCCATGATACCTTCTACGAAAGCATCAGGTGCTGAAGGATCAGCAACAATGTCAGCAGCAGTGGCTAGGTAGAAGTCACCTTGTACCTCATTCACGCCATTTTTGCTTTTGAGACTACCCATTCCTCTTGAAGAGACACCAAGAGAAGCGCCTTCTTTGATGAGGTTTTTGACAATGTTTCCATATGGTGAATCCATGATTTTTGCTTTACCCATGAAGTTGTCACCTTCTCTGGTAAGAGACTTAATCATATGAGATACACGCTCAAGATTGATTGTTGGACCCTGTGGATGACCCAACTCACCAAACGCACGATTCTTTTCGACATACTCTTTGTTGTAACGCTCTACTTCTCTCTCTAAAATATCTGTAGGGTACATGCGACCGTTACGGTTCTTTTGATTTGCTTGCATGAAGATGCCCTCAATGAAAAACTCTTTTTCTCCATCGGCATTTGCTTCTGCGATATATTCAAGATTTTCATATACCTCTTTGATGAGTTTCATCTTACTCTCCTGATGCCTTATGCATCTTTACGATAATAGTTCCTGTACCACCACTTAAAGTGCAATTTAAATTAGCAGTCAAATCACCCTGTGATACTTCTAATTTAATACCATTTCCTTGATAATCATGATGACCATTACCACCTAATTCTAACATAGTGTTGGCACCTCTTTTTACGGTCCATCTGTTACCAGATGCAATACTCCACATGACTTCGGAAATTCTCATCTCAGATACGGTTTCACCAGCAGAATTTGCTGCTGGTAAGGTAGCATGATTCAATTTGAAACCATCATCATCCGTCGCACGCAATACGACATAACCACCAGGTTTATTTGATTTTGTTGTAATGGGCATTATGCAGTCCTCTTAGCAAACGTGAGCATTGTTTTATAGGAACTCTGGTCTTTCATCATCTCAGATTCCATACGCTTACGATTTTCTGGATTCAACTCTTTAAGAACGTCATTGAACATCTTTGCTTCAGCAGGGCTGACCTTGACTGACCTACCATCCTTCAACTTCATCATACCAGCCTTGACTGCCTCATCAAGTTCGACTTCTTCTTTGACAGTCTCTACCTTCATATCACCCTGTGACTTATCCCCCTTGCGAGCAGGAGTCTTGCCAATCTTATCACGGAACTGAGCAAACTTGGTATCACCAGTTGTACCTTGCTTGACTGGTTTGTCTTCGCCTTCAGCATTATCTGATTCAGCGCCAGTGTGGTTCACATGGTCCTTGTCAGATTTAAACTGATTGTCACCAGCAACAGGATGAGCAATGGAAACTGCTGTATGAAGATCAACAAACTCAGCCTCGCCGTCAGCACGAGGTGCCAACTCCTCTTCGCTGTCATCATCATCTAAGATGTACTCATCAGCATCTGCTTCGCTGATTACTCTGATAGATTTAAAATTATTCATCGTCTGTCTCTTCTGGTGTTGTGAACAATGTTGATGCAATACTCATTTTCTCAGCGTCGATTCTATCGTTTGCTTTCTGTAATAACACATCAGCAACGGTTTCCCGAAACTTAACTGTGTCGTTAGTAGCAATATAATCAACAGCGTCTGACAATTTTGCTTCAATATCCATTTTATTGCACTCCTTTTATGTTATTTATAATATTTTTTATATGAAAAACGGTAGTTTATAATCTGTACCACTAATGTTGATTACGATATGCCCATCAGGTGATGCTACGACAGAATCTTCTGGAGCAGTTGAACCCAACGTCTGTGAAACAACAGACGTGTTACCTGAGTAAGCAGTCATGTCACCAGACGATACACTACCGGAGTTGTTAGCAACTGCTGCCATATATGGGATTTTATAGTCAACGCCGTTTACATTGATTACTAAATGACCGATTGGATTTGCAGCAATAGCATCATCAGGTGAAAGACTGCCCAATGATTGAACGACACCTGCGCTAGAGGTGTTGCCGCTGTTTACGGTTACGGTATGACTTGAATTCGTTACAGTGCTGAATGATAGATTACCGCTACCATCAGTCTTTAAGACCTGACCTTGTGTGCCATCAGCATGTGGAAAGGAATATGCGCTGTTCACAGACAGCGTTGAGGGGTTAGACCCAATCTCTAAGATTGATGTGCCGTTTGAGGTGTATAGTCTTTTGTCAGGTATGTTTAAGGCTAATTCACCAGTATCTAGACCAGATGTCGTCGGAACTCTTCCAGACACACTGGTCCGTTTAATTTTAATAACAGATGCCATAATAATAACTCCTATGTAGGAAGTAAGGAAGAGCAGGGGTCAACCCCCTGCCTCCTGTCGTCTAAGTCTATATAGACTTTATTCAATATTTATTTATAAGATTATGAAATAGTAATTGTATTGGCAATAAATGATGGATTTGTGGTAATAATAAGTGTTTCACTACCCTCAGAGATACCATCTGATAAAATTTCAAACTTCAAATTTGCTTGTGCGTTATTAGCACTCATCAGAAGTGTGTTGAATCTATTACCATTTAACGAACCTGTGCCAACCCAACCTCTGTTATGAGTACCAACAGTTGAAGTGATATCATATAAATATTCGTCAGGATTCATCCATCTCCAAGTATGATAAGAACCTGAAGCATAGAATGGAGTTACACCAGTTGATGAAAAATCAATAGTGGTGTTTGAAGAATCAACTAGAGCACCATCAATATAAAGTCTAACCTCACCTCCATCAAGATCTGTATATAACCCTACTGTTGAAAAATTACCAGGACCACCAGATTCATTACCCTCATGAATTCTAAAAGCTCCATCTCCACTAAGACCAGTATCCCAAGTGCCAATAACATTATAATTATCAGTTGATGAACCAGCAGTATTTGCGTGTCTCCAGTTACCATCACTTGTTGTAATAAAACCACCACCAGAAGTATCTGATATAACTGCTGCATTAGGAGCAATCCAGCCAAACCACTGTTTGTAACTATCTGCACCAGCAAGACTGGTTGTATTTTCAATTACTTGAAGTTCAACATACCACTTTCCAGAAGTTACCTGCTCACCATATTTTGCAGGATAAAAACGATGCACCTCACCATGTGTGGCTTCGTTCCCATCTCTAGTCAGATTGTCTTTCTTTGCACCATTATCTGAAATTAGTGAAATATCTTCGGATAATAAATCGCTTGTAAGAATCTCTGGTCTTTGTTCAATAATACGGAAGTCCGTATTACTCACTGTACCACTAATAGTAAACGGCACGATTGCGCCATTTGCAAGTTTAGTACCTGCAAATGCTACTGAAATAGTATCGCCTTCACTTGCTGTAGAGGATGAAAGTGAAAGATTGTAAATAGGATCAAAAGTATTACCATCACGGACAGCAAATGCTGAAGTGATAAAAGCGTTTGTGTTTGCTACTGCATCGTTAAATGTTGTAGCATCTACTCTAGAATTCCATAGACTACCACCTACAAATGAAGTGGCATTTGCATAGAATGCTACAGATGTGACGACTTTTTGTTCTAATTGTCTGTCACCAAATTCGTCAGACGTTTTTTGTAATTCGTTAGCCCCATCAAACATAGTAAAGACAGAAGACGAATCGCCAGCATGTAACCGCTGGTCTGCGGTATTGATGGCCAATTCGCCTTCTTCTAATGAAGATGGAACAGCACCAGGAGTAGAAGATCTCTTTAATTTAATTATCGATGCCATGTTTATCTCCTAATTAAAATGTACCGCCATCAGCAACTGCTGCTTCGGCGGCAATAAATGCATTGGTATTTGCTAATACTGCATTAAATGTAGCAGCAGTTACCTTTGCTGTCAAGAGACTATTATCGACAACTGAGTTTGCAAACCCAGTAACACTAGTAACAACTAAAGAACCTGGAGTCAAGTCTTCGACTGCTGTTTGCCCTACCGATACGGCTTTTGCCCCACCAGTATGAATTTGGAATACAGCAGTGCTGTTTGCAGAATATAATTTTTGATCTGCTGTGTTAAGCGCAATTTCACCTTCTGCAATTTGAGAAGTCGTTGGAACTGCACCAACAGTACTAGATCGTTTTAGTTTAATAACAGATGCCATAGTCAACCCCCTTTCTAAATTCTACATAGATTGTTGGGGAGCCGAAGCCCCCCAACGCTTAGTCATTGTAGATTAGAAAGAACCACCATCAACAATGGCGTCTAACTGACCGATGGCATAACCAGTACCACTCGTGTCAACCGTTACAGTTGGGTCTGCCTGTAAGTCTTTAAAGACTTTGAAGACACCATCTGTAGCATCACGGAAGATACCAGCATACTTAGCAGTTGAACCTTCGTCATACAAGGCATAGAAACCAGTATCAACAGCATCTGTTTGGTTATTGGATGCCAACTTGATTAATGGATCCATAACTTCTAGAGTTGTTGTTGAAATGTAGGTCACTTCACCTTCAACGGTTAGGTTACCATCGATGTGTGTGTTACCAGCGACTGACAAGTTTGTGCTGATAGTTGCACGACCTGTGTGAGCAAGTAAACCAGATGACTCTGGATTTGCCTTAGTTAGAAAATCACCGCTAAGAGTAGTGCTTAGATTGCTAATGCGAGTGTTAGTATTAGCAAGTGCGGCACGCTCAGAAGCAATTTGAGTGTCCAAGTTGCCTTGTGTAGCAGCAATGTAAGCATTGGTATTAGCAAGGTTTGAAGCCTGTTTTGCTTCTTGTGTATCCAAAGCACTTTGTGTATTGGTATTCAACAAACGAATTGCTGTATTAGTAGCAGTCAAGTTAGTATTCAACTGAGCAATTGCCAAGTTAGTATTAGCAAGAGCAGCACCTGACGAAATAGAATTTTGTACTGAAGTAATAAAAGCATTAGTGTTAGCCAAATCACTTGCTTGCTTTGCTTCTTGTGTATCCAAAGCACTTTGTGTATTGGTATTCAACAAACGAATTGCTGTGTTGGTTGCTGTCAAATTAGTATTGACAAGATCAACACGAGCAGCTTGTGTGGCAATATCACTGGCATTGGTTGTTGTCAATGCACGAATAGCAGTGTTAGTAGCAGTCAAATTAGTATTGACAAGATCAACACGAGCAGTCTGCGTTGCAATATCAGTATCATTAGAAGTAATTAATGAACGAATTGCTGTGTTGGTTGCTGTCAAGTTAGTATTCAACTGAGCAATTGCCAAGTTGGTATTACCAAGACCACCACCTGCTGAAGATTGAACACTAGCAATGAAAGCATTTGTGTTAGCAAGGTTTGAAGCCTGTTTTGCTTCTTGAGTATCAAGAGCAGACTGAACAGAAGCAATAGCTGCGTTTGTGTTAGCAAGAGCTGCTTCACCGATACGGACAACAGCACCACCAGCTTGCTTAGAATAGATTACACGGTCTGCAAGGTTAATTGCAACCTCACCGACCTCAAGATCTGAACCAGCAGGAACTGCACCGGCACTACTGGACCGTTTAAGTTTAATTACGGAAGCCATTTTTAATATTCTCCTATAGGATTAATTTATTTTTTAGAAATAGGTGGAAGACCACCTCGGATAACTAGTTTCCCCAGAGGGGTCGTGGTTGGTTTATCCTCATTCTGAAGAGGATGAACCTCATCATTGATATTTTCAACCGGATTCATATCGTAAATTTCACCATCATAATCACTTTTACCACCGAAAAGACCACCGAACATATTAGTAAATTTAGTGTTCTGTTTATTCTTCTCTGTGAATTTTTTATCTAGATAAGATAACCTATCTTGGATTACTTTATTTAGTTTTTCAAGTTCTTTAACTCTTTCATTTAAATAGGTATTTTGAGACTCTAATACTAAATTTTTTTTAATAATTTCGTTTATATATTCTTGTTGTTTATCTATATAGGTGTTGATAACATCTAATTTTTTACCATCAATCTCTTCCATGTTACTAAAAATCTCCGCCATCTAAAACATTTACACCAAAGGTTGGTGTGCCGTTTGCAGCAATTTGAAGGATGTTACCATTTGCACCAGAGGCAAATCCCATTGTTGTAGTATTTGCACCAAATAGAACGCCATCTTTCGTTAATGAACTGACACCTGTACCACCTTGCTCTACGCCGAGAACGGTTGATAGAATGAGTGTGGTGATTGAAGTATTGCCAGTGAAGGTCTGGTTGAAGTTGTTAGCAGAACCACCACCAACACCAAACGAACCAGTATACCTTGCTCCACTTATATATACAGATTTACCAGTGAAGCTTATACCATTTGGTAGATTGTCACCGATAAAATGTAGAACGCCACTCTGATAATCAAAGAACCATTCGTCGTTGTTACCAGATCCAACACCAAAAACTTGGTCACCACCACTAGCACCAGAAGCATCACTACTAGTATGTATATAAACTTTCACACCGTATGTGGCACCAATCTCTGTAGGAATCCAATCTGTTGAACCTGTTTTCCATGTCCTGTTCGCTGTTGCTGTACCATCAGCAGTACACTCGACTGGAGCAGATGTCGGATAAACTGTGACCACACCAGACGATGATCCTGGCATGACTGAAGGAATAGAACCAGAGTTTTTCCAAACACGGTCGCCACGAAGCAATAACGGACTTGCGATTGATTCGTTTGGTGCTTTCTTGTTAGCATTCGTATCTGTCTTCGTTAGACCATATCCAATCTTTTTGAATAAGTAGTCTAACTTTTGTGCGTCAGAGATAGCCATTTAACTTGCGACTCCTACGCTTAGTGCTGTTACTGATTGACCGCTTGCTAAAGCGATTCTAACCAAGACCACGTTACCTGTAGAATTGGACATATTTTCGCTTCCTAGTGTTAGGGTCTTAGACCCGCTTAGACTTGTACCTGTTAGGATTCTATCACCATTTGTGAAAGCACAACCATCAGAACCATTACCGCCATTCCCTGTATCGCTACCAGGAACACCTGCGCCAGCATATGTTACGCTTGTATCCAACCAACCGTTTAGTCCACTTGATGTATCCGTACCAGAACCAGGAGCAGCAATCCAACAACCTGAGATACCAGATGAACTGGTAATACTTAGGTCGAAGTTAGCAACCGCAACTCTACGGAAGGCAAACGTAAAATATTGTGTGCCAGTGTCACCGCTGCGATCTGGACCAACAGGTAGATATCCAGAACTATAGTCAGTAACATCGTGTTTTAGAACGCCTAGACGAATCGTTGCTTCTTTTGTACCAGACACACCTGGATCAGTTGACTCGCTATATAGACTGTTTGTATAGAAGTTTGTTGAACCTGTGAAAGATGGTGTGTCTGTTGTATCACCACTGAAGTTAAATACACGCACACCATCATCGTCATGTGTTGCCCCTAAAGAATCAGCAACAGGAATAGCCTGCTCAATAATACCAGATTGCCCGGCGGTATGTACCTGAATCTTGCCTGGGATTGAAGTGTAGGAACTTGTGCCATTGACGTTCTTTACTCTTATCTTAGCGGTGTCAATGGTTCTTACACTTGAAGATGTAAGTGGAATAGTAAGCGCACCAATTGCATAAGCAGAACCAACACCTGTGTTGACGATTGGAGTTCCACTTGATAGCATTGATGATGCACCATCGATATCTGAGTAAGAATAATCTTGACCAGTAAATGCAGAAGATGACGTGCCTTCTTCATTAGTATCAGTATCGATTTCTACAATGTTTGTTTGATTAGTATAAGATTGACCAACAAGATTATTTACTGTTGCTCCAGACAACGTAAGTGTTGGTGAACCTGTGTTGTAGTAAGGAATACCAGAGACATATCGTTTGCTGCCAGCCGAACCTTCAGCAAGTGT
>Ga0181422_1000573_pt1 | contig 11881 bp, 22 predicted proteins | sample 45SPOviralmetaG_FD_130147 | JGI IMG/M metagenome (GOLD analysis project Ga0181422, IMG submission 130147) | Marine viral communities from the oligotrophic San Pedro Time Series (SPOT) site, San Pedro Channel, CA, USA - 45 SPOT_SRF_2013-07-18 | ecosystem: Environmental > Aquatic > Marine > Strait...
CAAAGCCAAGCTGGTTTATTTGGTACATTTGCTGGAGTTGGTGGTACAATGGGTACTGAATCACCTATACTTAGCCCATTAGAACAGGCTATGCAAGAGCAACAAAGTAGGGAATAGTTATGCCACAAGGTCAAATGACAAGCACTGATATTCAATCTGCTATTCGCACTGCCATAGATGGTGCAGAAGCCTATATGGATTCTGAGATACAGCCACAGCGCGAAGATGCACAGAAATACTTTGATGGTCGTGTAAACCTAGAGCATGAAGAAGGTCGCTCTAGCGTTGTGTCTACTAAGGTTCGTGATGTTGTGCGTGGCGCAAAGCCTAGCCTGATGCGTATATTCTTGTCTAATGATAAGTTTGTCGAGTATACACCTAGTAACCCACAGCAAGTTGCATCTGCTGAACAAGCTACTACATACGCTCACTGGAAGTTTAATCAGTGTGGTGGCTACAATGTATTAAACAGTGCAATACATGATGCTTTAGTTAAAAAGTCTGGTATTGTAAAGGTATGGTGGAATACAGAAGAAGTAGCTGATATTCACACATATGAGAACCTGACAGATCAGGAAATGACCTTTATTGCACAAGATGACAATGTAGATATTATCGAGCATTCACAAGATATTGTGATAGAGGTTGATGAATTTGGTCTTGATGTTGAGCAGAATCGTCACAGCATGAAGGTTGCCCATAAGCGCGAAGAAGGCGATATGTGTATTGAGAACGTCCCACCAGAGGAGTTCTTTGTAAACAGTTCTGCTAAGTCTCTTGATGACTTCCTTGTTTGTGGTCACACTACCGATAAGGTAGTAGGTGACATGGTAGCAATGGGATACGATTACGATATTCTGATGCGTCATGCCGGCACAGATGGTAATGTTGATGACGAAGAAAAGTATCTACGTCATGGCGAATACCTAGATGGTGATGACCAGACCAATGACCCTTCTATGATGCCTATTGTTGTTACAGAGGCATATATGCGTATAGACGTTGATGGTACTGGCGTACCTGTCATGCACAAGTTTGTATGCGTAGGCACTAACCATGAGATACTAGATTTTGAGCCTTGGGATCTTGCACCATTTGCAGTATTCCAAGTAGACCCAGAGCCGCACGCATTCTTTGGTCGCTCACTAGCTGAGTTGATTATGAACGATCAGGACACAGCTACCAGCGTATTGCGTGGCATTCTTGATAACGTAGCACTTGTTAATAATCCTCGTAAGGTTGTTAATGATGAGTTTGTCGAGATGGAAGATTTACTTAATAACGAGATTGGCAGCATCATTCGTGCTGACGATATTAGCCAGATCCGTGATGAAATAACACCTTTTGTGGCAGGCCAAACACTAACAGCGTTACAGTATTTAGATAACTTGGTTGAAGAAAAGACTGGAATCACAAAAGCGTCTATGGGCTTAGACCCTGACGCTTTACAGAATACTACTGCTACAGCCGCACAGCTAACTGCACAGCAAGGAGCTGGTCAGGTAGAGGTTATGGCTCGCAATCTTGCAGAAACAGGCTTTAAACGTCTGTTTAAGCTGGTTTTACATATCCTAAAGACAAATAGCCCTGAAGAAACATTGATGCGCTTAAGTGGTCAGTTTGTACCTGTTACACCTGATGTATGGGACGCTGACATGGATGTAGAGGTCAATGTAGGATTAGGCACAGGTCAGGAAGATACAAAGATTGCTGCACTAATGCAGACCTTCCAGACACAGCGTGAAATATATCAAGGTTATGGCCCTAATAATGGCTTTGTTAGCTTAACCCAGATGCGTAACACGTTGGCTGATATGCTGGCTATCTCAGGAATCCGTAATACAGATCGCTATTACAGACCTATGAATGAGCAAACTGAACAGGCTCTAATGCAACAGCAACAAGCACTAGCTGAACAGCAGCAGCAACAGCCACAGCAAGACCAGATGGCACAGGCTATGATTCAGGCAGAGCAGATTAAGGCGCAGGCTCGTATCCAGTCTGACCAAATGAAAGCACAAGCTAAGCTGCAAGGCGATCAGATCAAGCTACAGGCTGATATGCAAGTGAAGGCTGAAGAACTACGCAGTAAGCAAGGTCAAGAGCTAGGTAAGTTGCAGAGAGATTATGCAGAGCTACAAGCAGCCGATGACCGAAAGCGTGATGAAATGGCACAAGATTTATTGATACAAGCTGCAAAAATACTAGGTGAGTATGGTACAGCAGTAGACGTTGAGCGTGTAAGAGCGATACAATCAGCTCCAAGAGACGTTAATGGAAATATTCAATAATGAAAATATCAAAGTCTGAATCAGAGTTTTTGTTAAAAAATGAAACTTTTATCAAAGTTTGTGATAAAATCAGACAAGAGCAGGTCAAAGTCTTTTTAGGCTCTACATTAGATGATTCTGATGCTAGAGAAGAATCCTACAGGACTGTGCGCTTGCTTGATAAGTTCGAGCGTATCCTCAAAAACGCTATTATTGATGAGGAGCGCAAAGATAAACGCAAATAACTGAGAGGTAGTACCGCTATGGAAGCGACTACAGTAGATCAAGCAGTAGAGGCGTTATTGGCCCCTAGTGAGCCAGCCGAAGAAGTAGTAACTGAGCAGGAGTCGAATGAGACAGAAGCGCAGTTGGATGAAACCGAGGCAGAATCGTCCGAAGTCGAGCAAGGCTACGATGAAGGCGAAGAAGTTTCTGAAGGTGAAGCAGACGCTGAACTAGATGAACAAGAATATGAAGCAGAGGATGAACAGGAAGCCGATCAAAGTGGGTCTGATACATTCGTCGTTAAAGTAGATGGCGAACAAGTAGAAGTAACCCTTGATGATCTAAAGCGAGACTATTCAGGACAGGCTTATATTCAAAAAGGCATGAGAGAAGCCGCAGAAGCGAAGAAGCAAGCTGAACAAGCATATGCCCATTTGGGTGAGCAACAGCAAAATCTTCAGGCGCTAATGCAAAACTTGCAGCAAAATGGTGTTATGGCGCAACCTAACCCACCATCTGCTCAAATGGCACAAGATGATCCGCTAGGATACATGGAAGCCAAAGCGAAGTATGATGAGGATTTGATTGCGTTCCAGACACAGCGTAGAGAGATCGCGCAACAACAGCATAGTATGCAAGCTGCACAGCAACAAGCTCAACAGGGCTACTTGCAAGAGCAGATGAGCGTACTAGTTAAGGCTATTCCAGAATTTGGGGACGCTGAGAAAGCACCTAAACTGAAAGAGTCTTTAATTAAGCAAGGTACGAAGCTGGGTTATACCCCAGAAGAAATAGGCGCTGTTACTGACAGTCGTGCTATGGTTGCCCTGCATAAAGCTATGTTGTACGATCAAATGATGGCTAGTTCTGATAAGGTTCAGACTAAGGTCAAGAAGGCCAAGCCACTCATGAAGTCGGGTGCTAAAAAACCTGTCAATACTGCTGCAAAGAAGAAGCAATCTCAAATGTCTAAACTGAAGAAGTCGGGTAGCGTGGCTGATGCAGCTGCATTGCTATTCCAAGGTTAAGTATAGTTAAGTTTAAACATGATTATTGAGGTAATTTAAAATGACACAACCAACTAACACTTTTGACAGCTATGATGCTAATGGCATTCGTGAAGATCTGTCTGATGTAATTTTTAACGTTTCTCCTGAAGAAACTCCTTTACTATCCTCCATTGCAAAAGTTAGCGCGTCTAACACTTTGCATGAGTGGCAAACTGACACATTGCGTAGTTCTACTACCAACGCTCACATTGAAGGCGATGACACTGCTGCTGAGTCTCGTGCTGCTACTAGTCGTCTAGGTAACTACACGCAGATCTTTAAGAATGCTGTTGTGACTCCTGACACTTCTGTGGCTCTTGATAACGCTGGTCGTGGTAAGGAAATGTCTTACCAGATCGTTAAAGTAGGTGCTGAACAGAAGCTAGACATTGAGAAGGCTTTGATGGACAACCAAGCTAAAGTAGCTGGTAGTTCTACTGCTGCTCGTCGCATGGCTGGTCTAGGCGCTTGGATCACTACTAACGTAAACAACGTTGGTACTGGTGGTGCAAACCCTACTGGTGATGGTTCTAACGCTCGTACAGATGGTACTCAAACTGCTTTCTCACAAGCTGACTTTGACACCACTATGCAAGAAATCTGGGCAGAAGGCGGTAAGCCTGACATGGTTATCTTGTCTGCTTCTCAGATGAACGTGGCTCTAGGCTTTACTGGTAACAACAACCAGCGTTCCACCATTGGTGCTGCTGATGGTAAAGTTGCTAACCTAATGAACATCTATATGACTCCTTGGGGTTCTGTTGAGTTTGTTCCTGCCCGTGAAAACCGTAGTCGTGACGTGTTTATCATTGAGAAAGACAAGTTGGCATTTGCTGAGTTGCGTAAGATGAAGAACGTTGCACTTGCTAAGACCGGTGATAACGAGAAGCGTCAAGTTGTATGTGAAGGTACTCTTGTTGTTCGTAACGAGAAGGCTCTAGGCGCAGTAGTTGACTGCTCTTAATTAGCCATTTAGCGTTTAAAGCGTTATAATCAAAGGGGTTTACTAATTATGGTAAGCCCCTTTTTTAATTTATGGAGGTCACATGGCAAAGGTTAAGTTAGAAGTTCTGGCTGATAACATCATGTTAGATGACTGGGCTTATAAGGGCGATATTGTCGAGGTCGATCAAAAGATTGTCGATATTATCAATGCTCAAGATGAAGGGTATGGTTCACATAGAATCAAGGTCATACCAAAGCGTACTCGAAAGAAAAAGGCTGAAGAATGAAAGTAGGCGAGAAGTGGGTACAGGAAGGCGATCAGCTAATACATATAAAAAAGCAGGATTGGACTCCTAATCTAGAACATGCAAAAATGCTACGAGAAGCAGGATGTGCAGAGTTTGGCGAATCACGTCTTGTTGGCACAGTAGATGCTGCTCTTATTAATGAGTGGCTAAAAGAAGCTGGTATAAGCTGGGATGATCCAGCTCGCAGCGAAGTTATTAAACGAAAAATGCTGTCAGGCGAATTTGACAAGCTAAGGGTTTGGAAAGGAACGTACTAAACACTAGGAGGCAGGAATGCAAGATTTAGAAGCACTGAAACAGTGGGCTACAGATCGTCAAAAAGAAATTATTGATACTCTTATTTACTCAAGCTCACAACGCAAAGCAGCAGAAAGTCTTGGAATATCAATAAGAGCCTTACAGAGAGCATTAGAAAGGGCAAAGAAAAACGCAGCTAAACATGGATGGTCGCCAGAGCATGATATGGCATATCCAGCACCAGAGACGCACTTAGTCAAGGGTGTATCAACTCTATATGGCCCTAATGGTCTAGTAAAGCAACAATGGGTAAAGACTGACCTGAAAAAAGAGGAACTAACAGAGTGCCTCAAACAAGTTGCAGATGATCTATGCCAAACACTTCCCAGATATGAACCTAAAGAAGATCAACTAACACTCACAACAGATGCCCTAACAGCTTATGTTATTGGTGATGCTCATGTGGGTATGCTGGTGCGTGATCGTTATAACATGGGTCAAGGTGACTGGAATCTTGATATGGCAGAGATGGCTACGTTATCAGCTATAAAGTGGCTTGTTGATTGCAGTGGCAATACTGACGTAGGAATGATGGTTGATATTGGTGACTTTATGCACAATAACGACTCTAGTAATCTTACTCAGTCTGGTAACGTCCTAGACGTAGATGGCGACTTGAGCGATATAGTGTCTGCAACAGTACGCATCTATCGTGCAGCAATTGAGTATATGCTAGAGAAGCATCATCATGTAGTGCTTATGAAAGTACGAGGCAATCACGATCGTGACGCTGCATTAATCATCAATACCATGTTGACTGTCTTTTACGAAAACGAGCCGCGTGTAACTATTCTTGATAACCGCCATAAATTCATGGTTTATGAGTATGGTAAAAACCTTGTTGTCGCACATCATGGAGATAGAATGAAGCCAGATCGGGCTTACCAATTTATCACCAATACATTATCAGAGGAGTGGGGTCGAACTAAGCATAGGCATCTTCTACTGGGCCACATACACCACAACAATGCAAAAGAGATTGGTGGTCTACAAACAGAGAGTTTCAATACACTTGCACCACCTGACCAGTGGCACTCACATTCTGGATATGGGGCAAAGCGTAGTATGACAGCTATCATATTTGATAAAGAACATGGTGAGGTTCAGCGTCATAAGGTCGGTATTAATCAATTGAAATAAATGGTAAAATGTAAAAAGGACAACAACATTTGGTATGGACAATGCAGATGGCAGACCCAAGATTAGACAGAATTGAGGATAAGTTAGATAAACTAACTGAACTTGTAGGCTCTGTCATTCGCATTGAAGAAAAGCAAGCAGCTGTATCTGAGCGCCTAGATATGCACGAAAGGCGCTTAAATCGTCAATCTGAGAAGGTTGATAGTATAGATAGTCGGGTTATAATGGTAGAAGGTTCTTCTGGTCGTAACAGTTGGTTTGTACAGCTAATGCAAGGCAGTGTACTTACAGGCGTTATTGGGCTTATGTTTTACTTTTTACGATAATCTTTACTTCTTCTCTTTATCTCACATTCCAAGTACCAGCGAGCCTTAGCAAGGTCTTCAATGCCATTATCCTGATGCTTCAGGTCAGCACGCCATATATACTTTATAGCATTGCCCAGCGTAAAAGACATATGCTGGGTTATATCAATACACTCTACGCCACTAGGATGACTCTTATAGTGACTAGGGTTAATGCTATCCTTCTTACTTGCCATCTTTATCTTTCCATACCATCTGAGGTAAACCACTTGGACGACTAGCAAACCACCAGCTTGTGGCCAGTGAAGCAAGGCTTAAAATAGATAGTATAATAATCTTATAAAGTTCCATTAATTCAGCCTGATCTATAAAGTCTAAGCCACCAGTAAGCTGCTCTATAGAGACGATAAGAACATATACTTGATAGTACAGTATAGCGGTTAAAATAGGCCGTACAGCACTTTTTATAATGCCACCTATACTTGGATCAGGTTTTTGCGAATGCTCAAACGCTCTTGCTTCTGACGTTGCTACGCCAGCAACAGACTGATGCTTAATGCGCTCTAGCTCGAACTTGTTTTGCAGATCTTGGTATTTCCTATCTTCTCTACGTTGAAAGATACCTAATACACCACCTACTATACCACCTACAGTAGATGATCCTAATATAGTCATGATTGCTTCTATCATTTCTTGCCTCCAAGATATAATCCAAACCATGCAGCACCAGCACCAGTAACGACAGAAACAAGGCCAGCTTGCTCTAGGCTAGGTGAGGGTAATTGCATGAACCAGTTTATAGTCTGATACCAGACTACTGTATAAGTAACCAGCATTATGCGTGGTACTACACGAAGATCGTTTAGTATTTGAGCTAATTTAAACCAATCCATTATGCGTCCATTTTTTCTGCTAGGTCAGGGTTTATACAGTTCCATTCTTTTAGGTCTAAGTACCAGCGTTGATTGCCTTCTACCCTAAGTATCTTATCACCTCTAGTGACAACACCACTAACAAACTCTTTGCCATAGATAGTGCGAAGTAAAACATCAACGTATGCAACAGATTCTTTGGGTACTTGATATGAGCCTTCATCTTCTGCATAAAAGTTTGTATAAACAGTTGCTATGTTTGGATTTAAACAAACAACTGGCTTTATCTCTGCAAAAGCGTTTGTCGAAAACAGAAGCACAGCCGACAATGCGACTGCATATATAGATTTGCTCATAATGTTACCTTTTGTTACACGTTAATACTTTCCTTCTTTCATCATTCGTGCCAGCTTAAGCGCCCTGCCTTTTACTTGCTCTGCATATTTGCTATTTAGAAGCTCATCAGACGCACGATCATATAAACCTAACTCAACAGCAGCAAGCATCTTCCTGAAGCTAAGTAGGCGACTTATACCCATATTAAAGCACATATCCTGCAAAACGTCTTGCCTAACATCATCTAGGTCTTTAAACCAAGGCAAATTGCTGTCTAATTCGCCGTATACGCGCTTTATATCGTTTCTGAGCATATAGAGTATCTCATCATCAGAAAGCCCTATACCGCCCTTATTAGGGTCTATATTACGCCCTACACCTATTGTAAGCGCATTAGAGGTGCAGCGATAAACAAAACGCTTTTTGCCTTCATGCACTAACAACATATCTTCCAGTTTACTCATCTTTTTTTAGCCCTTTCGTTATTTGCTCAATGATGCCTTTTCGCCTTTCTTTGACCTTGTTAGCTATGCTATTTTTCTCGATCAATGTAGCAACCATATTTGTGCTTGTTGATAAGTGCTTAGCAATGTCTTTATAAGTCTCGCCTACTAAGCGTAAATCTTCAATAGCCTTTAGGTCTGTATTTTTCCATTTACGATACTTTTTCTTCTCCTTCTTAAACTCTTTTTGCACAAAGCTGTTATTTTCTTTTATTTTATTGATCTTAGCTAGATCAGGCTTAAAGGCTAGATTCATAGTTCACTTACCATTGTACTAGGCGAAACCGCCATTTTAACACGATCTTTTTGGATTACTGGCGCAACGTATATTCTATTTTGCCAGTAAGCATAAATATTTTCTGCCTCTACTGGGCAGTTGATACGCACATGGAATTGCAGCGCACCACAATCACCATATACCATAAACTGACCCTTGCTCTTATACAAGGATACTTGACCTTTTACTGTGTGATGATTTTTGAATTTCATAACTAATCCTCCAAGTATTCTAAATATTCGTCTTTATAGTCAAGGTACAAATCGTTATCAAAAAAGTACCATTCAACTGCCTCAGACATAAAGTCATTTAGATTCTGCATTGCCATATCTTTGTCTTTGGCATAAGTAACAGCAGCAGCCAGCATGTTTAAGTCATACTGCTTACAGTCTTGCTCAAAGTTAGATAAGTAATCTTCTATAACCTCATCTAAGTATAGATGAAAGTCGTTACCTTCAATTGAATCAATTACTACTTTGCCTTCATGTATAATTTCGTCTACATAATATTGCTGAACAAAGTCGCGTAGCTTTTCGTCAAAGTCATCATCTTGTGCCATAGCATTATAATAGGCGTTAGTGCTTGCTGTTACAGCGCATAAATTAGTCATGTTGTTCTCCTGTTTTTGTGTTACACAAACTATAATACATTAATAAAAATATAACGCAAGTGTTATTTATAGTTGTTATTTATTAATAGATATATTACTATATACATTCTTAACCAAGAGGAGGAGCTATGAGCTTACATAAGAAAGTCTGGCAAACACTGTCAGCTATAAACGTAAATGACAATACACAAAAGAAGGGCAACCTGACATACCTGTCATGGGCATGGGCTTGGTCTACCCTTATGGAGTATTTTCCAGAATCCGTATATGGGTTTAATGATCGGACATTATCAGACGGCACGATGGAGGTTACTTGTACACTTATTATAAGTGAAGGTGAAGAGAGCGTTGTGCGTGAAATGTGGTTGCCAGTTATGGACTATCGTAACAAGGCTATTGCTAACCCTGATGCCTTTCAGGTAAATACAGCCAAGATGCGCTGCTTAACAAAGTGTATAAGTATGATGGGGCTAGGCATGTATATATATGCTGGTGAAGATTTACCAGATCAGGCAGCAGAAGAACGCTATAAGGCATTAAAGGCTGAAGATGAGCTAAAAGCATATCAGGAATTATGTGCAGAGCATCAGGATAGCATAGACGCTATTAAGATGGGTATTGTGGACGATGACTATAGTAGTGCCTATGAAGCATGGCGTGAACTAGGTGAGGATTTACAGAGAGCGTTGTGGCGAGCGCCTACTAAAGGTGGCTGTTTTACAACTGAAGAAAGAAATATTATGAAAACGCCTGAGTTCCGTCAGGCATAATTGGAGAAGTAAAAATGCAATACGATAATACAAACAGTGGTGCTTTATTTAAGAATGATCGTAAGGAGACTGACCGCCATCCTGATTACAGAGGCGATGCTAATATCAATGGTAAAGATGTATGGGTAGCTGCTTGGATCAAAGAAAGCAAGAATGGTAAGAAATTTATGTCTCTGTCTTTTACTGAGAAGGATGAGCAGAAGCAGAAGCCTGTACCAGCCAACGATAATGTAAACGTCCTAGAAGATGTGCCATTTTAATTAGGCAAAAAAAAGAGCCAGTGGAGTGCTGGCTCAAATCAGTCTAAGGAGGAGACATGAATAAAGCAATGATAACACATTTAAAGGGTGAGAAAAATGTTTAATGCAGGAAAGGCACTAAAGAAGGCAATGGTAAATCGTGATATGAGTAATATAGAGTTAGCTCAAGTAACTGGATTGAGTCGTACACGCATATCACATATCAGAGCAAATCAGCATATGTCTACTGAATCTGTCGTAAAGTTTGCTAAGATACTAGGCTATAGTCCCAGCGAGTTTATTAAGCTAGGAGAGAATGATGTTTGACAGCGAAGAAGAAGTTATTGCTTTTTGGGGTAGTGCGATTATTTTCGGTTTAATTTTGTGGGGATTTAGCGATGTCTGGATATAGTACAAAAATAACAGATATAAATATTGATCAGATGATTCCTAACTTGGTCTCTTTCATCAAGAAAGGCGTGGAAAAGTATGGCGCTGTACAGGTAGACCTAACAAGGGTAAATAGGTCTATCGCTCAGAATAGCTTGTTTCATGCCCAGATAGCCGAGATAGCAAAGCAGAGTAAATTTAATGGCACTGAGCTAAGTGCTGATGGCGCAAAAGAATACCTAGTGTTGCTGTTTGCTTTTGAGCTAGAGCAGGAACAAAGGCCACTCAGTCAAGGTCTGCAATACATACCTAGCAGAAAGACGGAAGGTGGCTGGATGCCTGTACCGCCAAAGACAAGTCGCTTCAAGATCGAAGAAGGCACTGAGTTTATTGACTGGTTGTTTGCTTATGGCGCAGAGCGCAACGTAAGGTTTAATGATGATGTTACACGACAATATGAAGCATATTTGGCAATGATAGATGGCTAACAGTAAGAAGCGTTGTCGCCACTGCAAAGAATATTTCCCTGCTGCCCAAGGTGTCAATGTACCCTTGGGTTTTTTTTGCTCATATGACCATGCTACTAAGCATGGCTTAGAGAAGGCCAAGAAAGAACGTCATAAACAAAACAGGAAAGAGCTAACCGAATATAGGGAGAGAACCAAAAATGCAGCACAATGGAAGAAAGAGGCTCAAGCGTCTTTTAACAGCTATATTAGATACCGCGATAGGGGTAGGGATTGCATTAGTTGCGGCAGGGCTTGGCGTGATTGTTATGGTGGGGCTGTTGACGCTGGCCATTACAGGAGTAGGGGATCAGCTTCCCACTTGGCTTTTAATATGCACAACTGCCATAGCCAGTGCGTACATTGTAACCGCCATCTTTCGGGCAATGTTGTAGAGTATCGAAAAGGCTTGATTGATCGTATAGGAATAGACAAGGTAGAGGCGCTTGAGAACGATAACGAAGTCAGAAGATTTGACATAGATTACTATAAAAGAATTAAGTCTATATTTTCTCGAAAACTACGACACAAGAAAAAGTTAATAGAATAGTTAATAAAGTTGTTGCATTAAGTTAATAGTATTGTTACTATATGCCTGTAAGTTAAATATACACATAAAGGTAACTGATATGAAAAACGTAATTAATACTATCGAAAAGGTTGTTGCTTACCCTGCTGGTAAGAAGTTCCGTACTGTTGCTATCCTGACAGATGGTACAGAGGTTGTTTTGAAAAAGTCTGGTGCTTATAAGCCAGTTACAAACTTCTTTGATGTTGTTGTTAATCAGGCTGGTGAGTATGGTTTAAATAGTTATTGTACTTTTAACAACAAAATAGTA
>Ga0181422_1000575_pt1 | contig 11848 bp, 21 predicted proteins | sample 45SPOviralmetaG_FD_130147 | JGI IMG/M metagenome (GOLD analysis project Ga0181422, IMG submission 130147) | Marine viral communities from the oligotrophic San Pedro Time Series (SPOT) site, San Pedro Channel, CA, USA - 45 SPOT_SRF_2013-07-18 | ecosystem: Environmental > Aquatic > Marine > Strait...
GTTACTTTACTAAAAAAAATACTGAACCTAAAAAAATTCTTAAAGAATTTAGAGTTGAAAATAACGATCAATATAAAGAAGGTAATGAGCTTGGTTTAGAAATTTTTAAAGATAAAAAATTCCTTGATGTAAGATCAAAAACAATAGGTAAAGGGTTCGCTGGTGTAATGAAAAGATGGAATTTTGGTGGTTTAAGAGCTTCGCATGGTGTTTCTGTTTCTCACAGATCTCATGGTTCAACTGGACAAAGACAAGATCCGGGTAAAGTATTTAAAGGAAAAAAAATGGCTGGCCATATGGGTGATAAATTAAGAACGATGTTAAATTTAGAGGTAGTTAAATCAGATCTAGAAAATAATTTATTATATTTAAAAGGTTCTATACCAGGTTCAAAAAACTCCACTGTATTTTTAAGAGAGTCAGTAAAGAATGTAACAAGAAAAACAATTAAAGAAAAACACGAAGCAAAAACTAAAGCGGCAGCTGCTAAGAAAGGAAAAAAATAAATGAAATTTCCCCTTCTAAGCATTGACGGCGCAAAAACAGACTCTATAGAAATTTCTGACAAATTAGTTAAGCTGAAAGTAAATCATAAATTAATTAAATTTGTTATCGATTGGCAATTAAATCATGCAAAACCAAGAGTTGCGAAGACGAAGCAAAGAAATGAAATAAAAGGATCAACAAAAAAAATTGTTCCACAAAAAGGAGGCGGGGGAGCTAGGCATGCTAGTAGAAAAGCTCCATTATTTGTTGGGGGAGGTGTAGCTCATGGTCCTAAAGGAGCAGCATATAAAATTAAGAAAATAAATAAAAAAGTTAGAAAACTTGCTCTTGCGCAAACCTTATCAAAAAAGAATTCTGATAAAAATTTGCATATTTTAGCTGATGTAAAAAAAGAAATAAAAAAAACAAAAGAATTTAATAAATTTCTTTTAAAGAATAAATTAGCTAACGTTTTAATAATTTCTGATACTGACTCAATGAAAAATATAAATAAATCCGCTCGTAATATTAAAAATGTGAAATTGATAAAAGAAGAAGGAACTAACATTTATGATCTATTTAAATACAAGAATGTTATAATCACCTCTTCATCAGCAAAAAAAATTCAAGAAAGAGTTTTAAATGAAAAAAATTAATTACATAGACTCAGTCAGAAACCCAATTATCACTGAAAAAGCTACGATCTTATCAGAGCAAAATAAATCTGTTTTTAAAGTTCATGAGAAAGCAAACAAAAAAACAATCAAAAAAAATATAGAAAAGCTTTTTAAGGTAAATGTTATTAAAGTAAATATCATTAATCAAAAATCAAAACTTAAAATGAAGCAAGGAAAGAAATCAATTAAAAGTGGATACAAAAAAGCAATAATCACTCTAAAAAAGGGTCAAAGTATTGATCTAACCGCAGGAATTTAATTATGGCATTAAAAACTTTTAAACCTTATACAAAATCTACTAGAGGCACTGTAGTTCTAGATAAAAGTAATTTATGGAAAGGTTCTCCTTATAAGCCTTTAACAAAAGGTCAAAATTTTACTGGAGGAAGAAATAATAATGGACGTATTACTTCAAGACACATTGGCGGTGGTTCAAAACATAAATATAGAATGATTGATTTTTATAGAAAAAAGAAAAATGTAGGCGCTACCGTTGAAAGAATTGAATATGATCCAAATAGAACTGCTCATATAGCGTTGATTACATATAAAGATAAAGAAAAGGCCTATATAATAAGCCCTCAAGGTTTGAAAGTAGGTGATGTAATTGAATCTGGAAAGAATATTGAAATCAAGGTTGGAAACTCTTTAGAATTAAGAGATATCCCCCCGGGAACTTCAATACACAATGTAGAATTAATTCCTGGCAATGGCGGCAAACTTGCTAGATCAGCCGGTTCATCTGTAACACTATCAGGTTATGATGGTGATTATGCTATTTTAAAACTTTCATCAGGTGAAACGAGAAAAGTAAGTAGTTCATGTACAGCAACCATAGGTATTGTATCTAATCCAGATCAAAAGAACGTTAAAATAGGTAAAGCTGGCAGAAACAGATGGAGAGGAAAAAGACCACAAACCAGAGGAGTTGCAATGAACCCAGTTGATCATCCTCATGGTGGCGGTGAAGGAAAAACTTCTGGTGGAAGAAGTCCTGTTTCTCCATGGGGTCAATCAGCTAAAGGTTTAAAAACAAGAAGACCAAAAAGAAGCGACAAATTAATTATTACAAGAAGAAGGAAAAGGAAAAATTAATGACTAGGTCAGTGTGGAAAGGTCCATTTGTACATCCGAGTTTGTTAAAAAAAATAGATAAACTCAAGGATGTGCCTAATAAAAAACCAATTAAAACTTGGTCAAGAAACTCCACAATAATCCCAGATTTTGTTGGACACAGTTTTATGATACATAATGGAAAATCTTTTATACCAATAACAATTTCTGAGGAGATGGTTGGACACAAGTTAGGAGAGTTTGCACCAACTAGAACTTTCAAAGGTCATACGCCAGCGGATAAAAAGGCAGCAGCTCCAGCAGCAGCCGCAGTCAAGCCAGCAGGAGATAAAAAATAATGGATAAAAATAATTCACTTGTAAAAGCAATAAACAAAAATGTAAGGACTAGTCCTAGAAAATTAGCTCTAGTATGTAATTTTATAAAAGGCAAAAAAGCTGACGTAGCACTTAGAGATTTGGAGTTTTCAAGAAAAAGAATAGCTAAAGATGTTAGCAAAACTGTAAAGTCTGCAATTTCAAATGCAGAAAATAATTACCAATATGATATTGATAACTTATTTGTGAAAGAAGCTTTCGTGGGCAAATCTCTTGTAATGAAAAGATTTAGACCAAGAGCAAAAGGAAGAGCAAGCTCTATAAAAAAACCTTTTAGTAGAATCACGATCGTATTAGAAGAAAAAAGAGAAAAGAGAGAGAAAAAATAATGGGACAAAAAATTAATCCAATTGGTTTTAGACTCGGTATAAATAGAGGGTGGGATTCTACTTGGTTTGCTAAGAAGAAAGACTTTGGAAAATATCTAATAGAAGATTTTAAAATCAGAAATTATATTAAAAAAAATATTATAAATTCTGGTGTTTCGGAAATTATAATTGAACGTTCATCAAAAAAATGTACAATATCAATTCACACATCAAGGCCTGGTTTTGTTATTGGAAAAAAAGGTGCTGATATTGAAAAAATTAAAAAAAATATTATGAAGATTACTGATAACGAGGTTAATGTTAATATTAAAGAAATCAAAAAACCAGAATTAAACTCTAACTTAGTTGCAGAAAATATAGCACAACAATTAGTTAAACGTGTAGCTTATAGAAGGGCTATGAAAAGAGCAATGCAGTCAGCAATGAGATTAAATGCTAAAGGGATTAAGGTGATGCTTAGTGGAAGATTAGCTGGCAATGAAATAGCTAGAACAGAGTGGTTGCGAGAAGGAAGCATACCATCTCACACTTTAAGAGCAGAAATTGACTATGGTTTTGCAGAAGCGCTTACCACTTACGGAATTATTGGAGTTAAAGTTTGGATTTATAAAGGTGAACTAATGGCAAAAGATGTTGAAAAAGAAAAAAAGGAAAGGGTAAAAAATGCTACAGCCAGTCAGAACTAAATACAGAAAAGCATTTAAAGGAAGAATTCATGGTAATGCGGCAAGAGCTGTAAAACTAAATTATGGACAATTTGGTTTGAAAGCAATTCAACCTGAAAGAATTATTGGAAAACAAATTGAGGCAGCTAGAGTTGCGTTAACAAGATATATGAAGAGAACCGGTAAAGTATGGACTAGAATTTTCCCCAACATCCCGGTATCAAAAAAACCTACAGAAGTGAGAATGGGTAAAGGAAAAGGGTCTCCAGAATATTATGCGTGTAGAGTAAAACCAGGTAGAATAATTTTTGAAGTAGATGGTGTTAGTGAAGAAATAGCAAGAGAAGCTTTATACAAGGCTTCGGCAAAATTACCGATTAAAACTAAATTTGTGAAAAGATAATGGCACAGAAAAAAGAAGATAAAAAAATGACGATGGATCAAGCTGAGAAAAAAATTTTAACTCTTAAAAAAGATTTATTAAATATAAGATTTAAAAAAATTAATAATCAAATTAATAATCCGGCTCAATACAATCAAATTAAAAAAAGTATAGCTAGATTATACACAACTATAAAGAACTCAAAATGACAAAGAAAATTTTAAAAGGAATAGTAACTAGTGCAAAAAATAATAAGACTATAGTTGTAGAAGTAACAAGGAAATTTAAGCATCCTTTTTATGAAAAAGTAATCAAGAGGTCAAAAAAATATCATGCCCATGATGAAAAAAATAAATTTAAGGAAGGTGAAAAAGTTTCAATAATTGAAAGCAAACCTTATTCTAAAAAGAAAACTTGGCAGGTAATGGAGTAATGATACAAATTCAAACAGAATTGACAGTGGCAGATAATACAGGTGCAAAACGAGTTGAGTGCATTAAAGTTCTTGGAGGGTCAAAGAGAAGATATGCCTCAGTAGGAGATGTAATTGTAATAAGTGTTAAAGATGCAATACCTAAAGGTAAAGTAAAAAAAGGAGCCGTTCACAAAGCAGTTGTTGTAAGAACAAGAAAAGAAATTTATCGAGATGATGGATCTAAAGTTCAATTTGATAAAAACGCCGTTGTATTAACCGACGATAAAGGTGAACCAATTGGAACAAGAATATTTGGTCCAGTAACAAGAGAACTACGCTCTAGAGGACACACCAAAATAATTTCTTTAGCTCCGGAGGTGCTTTAATATGATTTTTAAAAAAGGAGCTCAAGTAAAAATTATTACAGGTAAAGACAAAGGTAAAACTGGTGAAATTTTAGAAATAAATAAAAAACTTAATAAAATTAAGATTAAATCAATAAATATGATTAAAAGGCATACTAAACCAACTAAAGAGAATAAAGGTGGAATAATTTCAAAAGAAAATTTTATTCATCAATCTAATGTTAAAAATATTGATGTAAAAAAATCAGAAAAAAAATTAGCGAGTAAAAAATAATGTCTAGATTAAAAATTACATATGAAAAAGAAATAATCTCTAAATTAATGAGCAAGTTATCATTAAAAAATAAGCATGACGTACCTAAAGTAGAAAAAATTATTTTAAACATGGGATTAGGAGAAGACGCCTCAGATGGAAAGAAACTTAAAGCATGTTCAGATGATATGGCTTTAATTACCGGACAAAAACCAGTTATAACAAAATTCAAAAAATCAATTTCGAATTTCAAGACAAGAAAAGGTTCAAATGCCGGAATTAAAGTTACTTTAAGATCGAAAAAAATGTATGAGTTTATTGACAGATTGGTAAATATAGCACTTCCAAGAATAAAAGATTTTAGAGGCCTTTCCTCAAATGGAATAGATAGTTCAAATAATTATTCATTTGGGATTAAAGAACATATAGTTTTTCCCGAAGTAAATTTTGATAAAGTTGATAAAATAAGAGGTCTTGATGTAACCATTGTTACATCTAGCAAAAACAAACAAGGGACTTTGGAATTATTAAAAGAATTCAATTTCCCATTAAACGAGAAAAAAAACTAAGGAAACTTATGGCTAAAACAAGTGCAATACAGAAAAATTTAAAAAGAATTAAGTTAGTTAAGAAATTTGCAAAAAAAAGAGCAGCATTAAAAAAAATTATTAACAATAGAAAATTGGAACTTTCTGAAAGATTTGAGGCTCAATTAAAATTAAATAAACTTCCAAAAAATTCTGCGAAAATTAGAATTAGAAATAGATGTGAGGTTTCAGGTAGACCACACGGTGTTTACAGAAAATTAAAAATATCTAGAATTGCACTTAGAGACATGGCGTCTGCTGGTAAAATTCCTGGATTAACTAAATCAAGCTGGTAGGAGTAGAATGACATTTACAGATCCAATAGGTGATATGTTTTCAAGAATTCGAAATGGTCAAATGAGATCATTAAATTCTGTAGCAATCCCTTCATCAAATTTTAGAAAAAATATATTAGAAATACTTAAGAATGAGGGTTATATAAAAGATTATTTTATTGAAAAAACCGAAAATAATAAAATAAGTCTAAAAATTTCCTTAAAATACTATGAGGGTGATCCAGTAATAAAAGAAATTAAAAGAATTTCTAAACCTGGTAGAAGAGTTTACTCAAGAGCAACAAGTATACCTAAAGTTATGAATGGTTTAGGTTTAGCAATTTTATCAACTCCAAAAGGTGTGATGAGTGATGCAGAAGCAAGAAAAAACAATGTAGGTGGGGAAGTAATTTGTAGGGTATTCTAATGTCAAAAATTGGTAAAAAAAATATTATAATTCCAAAAGACTCTTCAATAAAAATTGAGGGACCGAACTTAACGATAAAAGGTCCTAAAGGTACAAAAACATTGACAATTAATGATAAAATCTTTTCGTCAAAGTTAACCGATAGTGAGTTTCAAATAACACCTTTAGAAAAAAAAATTGATAAAAAAATTTCAATTATGTGGGGGACTTTTAGAAGCCTAGTTAATAACGCAGTGACTGGCGTGTCCAATGGACATGAAAAGATATTAGAATTAAATGGAGTAGGATTTAGAGCTAATTTAAAGGGAGAAGTTCTGAACTTGCAGATTGGATTCAGTCATGATGTTAATTTTAAAATACCAAAAGAAATAAAGATTACTGTTGAAAAACAAACAATAATAAAAATCAGTGGAGTAGATAAAGAATTAGTTTCTAAAATAGCTGCTGATATAAAGAATTTAAAACCAGTGGAACCGTACAAAGCAAAAGGCATAAAAGAAAGAGGTCAGTTTGTTTTAAGAAAAGAAGGTAAAAAGAAATAATGAAAAAAATTAGTCATAAAATAAAAAGAAAATTGAGAAATAGAAAAAAACTAAAGACTGTTAACAACAATAGGTATAGAATTTCTGTGTCAAAATCTTTAAATAATTTATCTGCGCAAATAATTGATGATAAACATAAAAAAACTTTAGTTTCAGCATCTTCTATAGAGAAAGAAATTAAAACAAAAAAAGTTAAAAAAATGGAAAAATCAAGTTTGATTGGAGAGATTTTAGCAAAAAGAGCTAAAGAAAAAAATATTAGTGAAGTATATTTTGACAGGGGTGGATATAGGTATCATGGAAGAGTAAAAACTTTTGCAGAAACTCTAAGAAAAAATGGATTAAAATTTTAATATGGCTGAAAATAAAAAAGTAGAAACTGACATAAAAGAAAAATTAGTTGCAATTAATAGAATTACTAAAGTTGTAAAAGGAGGAAGAAGATTTGGGTTTGCAGCTCTGGTAGTTGTTGGTAATCAAAAAGGATCAATCGGAATAGGACAAGGTAAGTCAAAACAAGTTCCCGATGCAATTAAAAAAGCTACCGAGGTAGCAAAGAGAAATTTAATTAAGATTCCACTCAAGGATGGAAGAACTCTTCATCATGATGTAAAAGGGAAAAATGGTTCTGGTAAAGTTTTTTTAAGAGCCGCACCGGCTGGTACTGGAATTATTGCCGGCGGTGCCATACGATCAGTCTGTGAAGTTTTAGGCATCCAGGATGTTGTGGCAAAATCTTTAGGCTCTGCCAATCCACATAACGTTTTAAAAGCATGTGTAAATGGATTGAAATCACAAAGTTCTCCGAAAATTTTATCAGCTATAAGAGGAAAAAAAATATCCGATATAGTTCTTAAAAGAGAGGCAAAATAATGGAATTAAATAGTTTAATAAAAAATAATAAAAAAAAAATTAGAGTTGGAAGAGGCATTGGATCAGGAAAGGGCAAAACTTCCTCGAGAGGTCATAAAGGTCAAAAATCTAGATCAGGAGTAGCTATTAAAAGCTTTGAAGGAGGTCAAATGCCTCTCTATAGAAGGCTTCCAAAAAGAGGATTTAAATCTTTAAAAAAAGATAATATCGCAACATTAAATTTATCAAAAATTCAAAACATTATTGATAAAGACAAAAATAGCATCAAAAATATTTTAGATTTAAAAATTTTAAAAGAAAATAAATTAATTAACAAAAAATTTATCAAATTAAAGATACTTGGCACTGGAGAAATAAAAAAGAATATAGAAATTTCAGCTCATTATGCCTCTAAGCAAGCCTTATCCAAGATTGAAAAAGCAGGCGGTAAATTAAACATAATTAAAAAATAGTATATTATGTCCAGTGAAACTCTCAATACAACAGGTGCCTTCAGTCAAGCAAAAGATTTAAAAAATAGAATATTATTTACTATCTTAATCTTAATAATTTATCGACTAGGCACATACGTACCGCTAGCAGGTATTGACCCATCAGCCTTAAAAGAAATTATGGCCTCAAGTCAAAAAGGTTTGTTAGGCATGTTTAATATGTTTTCTGGTGGAGCTGTAACAAGAATGGCAATATTTGCTCTAGGGATAATGCCATATATATCATCTTCTATCATAGTACAGTTGCTTACTGGAGTTTCAGATTATTTTAAGAATTTAAAAGAACAAGGAGAAATTGGTAGAAAAAAAATTACTCAAATTACAAGATATGGAACGGTATTAATAGCTTGTTTACAAGGATACGGTGTTTCAGTTGGTTTAGAAAATGCAGGTAATCTTGTAATTGAACCAGGAATGTCCTTTAAGATTATTACTACAATTTCTTTAGTTGCGGGTACTACTTTTTTAATGTGGTTAGGAGAACAAATTACATTAAGAGGTGTTGGTAATGGAATATCTTTAATAATATTTTCAGGAATTGTTGCAGAGATACCTAGGGCTTTAGCTTCAACTTTTGAACTTGGAAGAACAGGTGCTCTTTCAGCACTAATGATAGTTGGTATATTTATTTTAGTAATATTGACTGTCTTATTTATTGTTTTTTTTGAACGGGCAATGAGAAAAATATTAATTAATTATCCTAAAAGACAAGTTGGCAATAAAATGTATGGAGGTGAGTCATCGCATCTACCTTTAAAAATAAATACAGCAGGAGTAATTCCAGCTATTTTTGCTTCAGCGTTATTATTACTTCCTATAACTATTTCAAACTTTGGATTTGCAGAGTCTGATGCCTTTTTAAAAATTTCTTCAATGTTTACTCAAGGACAACCTTTATACATGCTGCTTTATGCTTCAGGAATAATTTTTTTCTCTTTTTTTTATACATCAATCGTATTCAACCCTAAAGAAACAGCTGAAAACTTAAGAAAATATGGTGGTTACATACCAGGCATAAGACCTGGAGAAAGAACAGCCGAATATATTGATACAATTCTAATGAGACTGACAACTGTTGGAGCAATGTATTTAACTTTCGTTTGTTTAATGCCTGAATTTTTAATTGCAAAATATCCAATACCTTTTTACTTAGGCGGAACATCAATTTTAATTGTAGTTGTAGTAGCGATGGACACTGTTACTCAAGTGCAAACTCGACTTATGAGTTCACAATATGAGTCATTAATAAAAAAAACTAAATTTGGTAAGTAGTTAAAGTTAATGAATATAGTTATCTTCGGTCCACCTGGCGCTGGTAAGGGCACCCAATCAAACTTTATTGTAAAAAAATTCAATCTTCATCAACTTTCAACTGGTGAATTATTAAGAAAAGAAATAAAAGATAAAACTAAATTAGGCAAAGACATTGAGTCGATCATTAATTCTGGAAATTTAGTTTCAGATGAAATTGTGAGTAATTTAATTGAAAAATATATATCAAATAACATGTATAAGAATAAGTTAATTTTTGATGGTTATCCTAGAAATTTAATACAAGTAAAAAATCTAGATTTCCTATTAAAAAAATATAATCAAAAAATTGATATTGTTTTGAAGTTGTCTGTAAGTCTAAAAACAATAAAAAAACGTATATCTGAAAGAAAAACTTTAGAACGAAGAAAAGACGATAATGAAAATATAGCAGTTAAAAGATACGAAATGTATGAGAATAATATTGAACCAGTAATTGAATTCTACAAACAATCAAAATTATTGACAGTTGTGAATGGAGAGAAACCTATAACTGAAATTAGTGATGAAATTAGCGGGTTAATAGAGGGTTTCAAGGGTTGACTTTGAGAGATTAGACAATATAAATACGCATTAAATAAAAATTCATTAATTTATGGCTCGTATCGCAGGGATAAATATTCCACAAAATAAAGTTGTCAGTATAGCTCTAACCTATATTCATGGAATAGGCCTACATTCGTCAAAAATTATATGTAAAAAACTTGAAATACCTCAGTCAAAAAGAGTTAATGAATTATCAGAGGAACAAGTATTAAAGATAAGAGAATATATTGACGCAAATCATAAAGTAGAGGGTGATTTAAGAAGAGAGGTCTCGGTAAATATAAAAAGATTAGTTGATCTAGCGTGTTACAGAGGATCAAGACATAAAAAAAAATTACCTGTGAGAGGGCAAAGAACGCAATGTAATGCTAGGACAAGAAAAGGAAAAGCAATAGCAATAGCAGGAAAAAAATTAACCCCTCTTAAAAAATAGTTTTAATGAATAAAAAAAACGAAAAAGTCGAAAAAAAATCTGAAACTAAAAAAGTTGAAATAAAAAAAACAAGTACTTTTATTAAAAAGAAAAAAGTAAAAAAGAATATAACATCAGGTATCGCATATGTTTATTCTACGTTTAACAATACAATTATTTCAATTGCTGACGAAAATGGGAATGTTGTATCCTGGTCTTCAGCTGGCGCAAAAGGCTTTAAGGGTTCAAGAAAATCAACTCCTTATGCTGCTCAAGTTGCTGCAGACGATGCCGGAGCCAAAGCTTTCGATCAAGGTTTAAGAACTTTAACAGTTCAAGTAAAAGGCCCAGGATCAGGTCGAGAGACTGCTTTACGATCATTACAATCACGGGGTTTTAAAATTTTATCAATTAAGGACACTACGCCTATGCCACATAATGGTGCAAGACCACCAAAGAGAAGGAGAGTATAATGCAAACTACATCAAATGTTATAGATAAGAACTGGAAAGCGCTTATTAAACCAAATAAATTAGATATTACAAGCAATGATGATAAAACAATAGCTAAAGTTGTAGCTGAACCTTTAGAAAAAGGGTTTGGTCAAACAATTGGCAATTCACTAAGAAGAATCTTACTATCATCTATTCAAGGGGCAGCTGTTACTGCTATTCAAATTGATGGAGTACTTCATGAATTTTCATCTATAAAAGGTGTAAGAGAAGATGTAACTGATATAGTTTTAAATGTTAAAAATTTAGCTATTAAATCTTCATCATCCAATCCAAAGAAAATTATCTTAGATATAAAGGGTCCAAAAGAGGTAAAAGCTAAAGACATTACACTTGTTCCAGAAATTGAAATATTAAATCCAGAACAAACTATTTGCAATTTAGATGAAAAAACTAATTTTCATATGGAATTAATGGTAAGTACTGGAAAAGGATATGTGCAAGCACCAAAAAATAAAACTGAGGACAGCCCTCTAGGTTTAATTTCAATTGACTCTTTATTTAGCCCCGTAAAAAAAGTCTCTTTTTCCGTTGAGAATACTAGAGCAGGGAGTGCCCTTGATTATGATAAATTATTAATGACTGTAGAAACAAATGGTACCGTAGATGCTGAAGATGCGATAGCTTATTCAGCTAGAATTTTTCAGGATCAATTGTCAATGTTCGTAAATTTTGAAGATCCACAAGAGGTTGTCAAAGAAGTTAAATCATCAGAGCCTGAATTTAATAGAAACTTATTGAAACGTGTTGAAGAATTAGAACTATCAGTAAGATCTATGAATTGTCTAAAAAATGATAATATTATCTATATTGGTGATCTAGTTCAAAAAACAGAACCAGAGATGCTTA
>Ga0181422_1000576_pt1 | contig 11843 bp, 8 predicted proteins | sample 45SPOviralmetaG_FD_130147 | JGI IMG/M metagenome (GOLD analysis project Ga0181422, IMG submission 130147) | Marine viral communities from the oligotrophic San Pedro Time Series (SPOT) site, San Pedro Channel, CA, USA - 45 SPOT_SRF_2013-07-18 | ecosystem: Environmental > Aquatic > Marine > Strait...
TAAAACATCTGACTTAAGAGTTCCATTTTTAATTCCGGGGTGAATTTTTTTCTGTGGAATAGAAAGAACGGTCATTTCGTAAATATAATGAGCTACATCAATTTGGTGTGAACCATGAGGTAAAATCAATAGTTGATCGTCATTACGATTGTCAGTATCTCCAAATTTAACCACAAGGTGAAAATCCGAACTAATTGAAAGATCAAAGGGCTCGTTGGAAAGATCACATGGAACGTTAACTTTGCCTGAAGCATTAAAATCTAGTTTTAGCATTGTAGTTTTTTTATCAAAAACCAAATGAACTATTACGTCAGCTTTTTTAAAATCAAAAAAATCATATCCTTCAAAGAACTCATCATTAATAGCAAAGTCAAAATGATGAACACCATCTTTTAACCCTACAAAAGGTATCAAGAATGCTGAAGTTTTCTCCATTCTTTCTACATTTTAGGATGCAAATTTAAAATAAAAAATGATAAATACGGAGACACAGCCTTTTTTTTGAAACTAATTAGACTTTAGAAAATTTTCGTTTTTTTGCGGTTTGAAAAAATTTTCCTCGCCATATACATTGCTGATCTAAATGAACTCAGTTGTGCAACACCCTTTCCAGCGATTTCAAAAGCAGTGCCGTGATCTGGAGATGTACGTACTTTACTTAAACCTGCAGTGAAGTTTGTTCCTTCACCGAAGGTTAAAGATTTAAAAGGGATCAAGCCCTGGTCATGATATGATGCCAGAATTGCATCAAAATTCAAATGTCTTTGATTCCCGAAAAAACTATCTGCTGAATAGGGTCCGAAAATTAGGAGCCCATTTTCACTTAACTCTTTAATTACTGGTATAAATATTTTGTCTTCTTCATTTCCAATGACACCCCTGTCTCCCATGTGAGGGTTTAATCCCAAAACTGCAATCCTCGGACGATTAATGTCAAAATCAAACTTTAATGAATATTCCAATTGATAAATCTTTTTCTTAAGTAATTCAGTGGTAATTTGATCACTAATTTCTTTAACTGGAATGTGATCGGTAACCAAGGCGACTTTAAGTTCATCAGATACCATGAACATAAGACTTTCACCATTTAGAAAGTCAGCAAAATAGGAAGTATGCCCTGGAAAGCTAAAATCCTCAGATTGGATGGTCTTCTTATTAATTGGAGAGGTAACTAAAGCATCAACCTCTCCATTTTTTAATGCAATTGAAGCTTTTTTTATGGATTGAAAAGCTAGCAATCCCGCTCCCTTAGAATAACGTCCAAAAACTAGTTCCTCATCCATCATTTTAATGTTATAAACATTAAGCTTACCATTTTGATATTTTTTTGTGTCTTTGAGTAAAAAAAGGTTAGTAGTTAAATTAAAATATTTTTTTTGTGTTTCTAAAAGTTCGATCGGTGCAAAAATTATGGGACTAAAAAAATCAAATATCCTCTTGTCTTCAAATATTTTTAAAATGATTTCAATGCCAACTCCGTTGGGATCACCCATTGAAATTCCAAGCTTAATTATTTCAGACATTTATCTGACTATTTATTCCTAATTTTACAACGTAAATGTAATTAAAATAAAACTGATGTTTACTGGAATAATTGAGGGGTTTGGTAAAGTAACAGAATTAAAAAGTAATCGGGAGAACCTTCACATTACTATAAAAAGTAAACTAACACAAGAGTTGAAAATTGATCAAAGCTTAGCGCACAATGGAGTATGTTTAACCGTAGTAGACATCAAAGGAAATCAATATATGGTTACCGCAGTTCAAGAAACGCTCCTAAAATCTAACCTTGGGAATTTAAAGTTGGGTGATTTTATCAATTTAGAAAGGGCGATGAAAATAAATGGAAGACTTGATGGTCATATAGTTCAGGGTCATGTTGATCAAACTGGTAAATGTATTGATGTTGAAAGTAAAGATGGCAGTTGGATTTACAAATTTGAATATGCTTCAGAACCAGGAAATTTAACCATTGAAAAAGGATCAATTAGCATTAACGGTGTGAGTCTTACTGTAATAAACTCAGGAATAAATACTTTCTCAGTTGCCATCATTCCTTATACTTATAATCACACTAATTTTAATTTTATAAAGGTTGGCGATATTGTAAATTTAGAATTTGATATGATAGGAAAATACATTAAAAAAATCCAATCTGTTTTTTCTAATTCTTAAATTTATTACTCAAATTTTTAAAAAAATTGATTTCAGATAAACTTCTCTGCTTATCTTTGAGATGAATTTATAATGCTGTGACAACAGTAATGTTGAATTAAATATAGAAAGGAGGTGTCATATGTCTTACGAAAGTAATTTAAGGAATTTAGGACAGCAGATACCCTCAAGTACACTGTTCTAAACTATCCTTATCTATAGCAATAAATGCGGGTCGATGGATCCGCATTTTTTTTGAATTTTGATTTGAAAATCAAAATTTATAATAATGCTTATCTTTATTCTTTATGCAAAAAAAGACATTAGCGATTGTAATTCCCTGTTATAACGAAGCTAATCGTTTACCCGTTAAAAATTATAAGTCTTTTTTAAATAAAGCCCGCGACGTTTCAATTTTCTTTATTAATGATGGATCTAGTGACGAAACTGGACATCTAATACATCAAATGGTTATGGAATTTAATGAACAGGTCCATTTAATCTCTCTAAAAAAAAATAAGGGAAAGGGAAATGCAGTTTTTGAAGGTTTTCATTTTGTCTTGAACAATCACGATTTTAAAAAAATTGCCTTTTTAGATGCTGATTTAGCGACAAGCTTAGAGGAGTGTTATCAATTGACTAACTATGTTGAAGGGAAAATCTCTCTAGTATTTGGTTCAAGAATTCTAAAGCTAGACAACAATATCAAAAGGAAATGGTACCGCTTTTTTTTCGGTAGATTAGTTGCAACAGCTATTTCCAAAAGTCTCAAATTAAGCTTATATGATTCTCAATGTGGCTGTAAGATTTTTGACCCATCCCTGGCAGATAAAATATTTGATGAACCTTTTTTATCAAAATGGCTGTTTGATGTAGAAATTTTTTTTCGAGCCATAAAGATTTATGGAAGAAAAAATATTAAAGATCATATCAAAGAGGTCCCCTTAAATGAGTGGGTTGATACTCCAGACTCCAGGGTTAGTCCTTGGTATTTTTTTCAACTTTGGTTGGACCTTTACAAAATATATAAAAAATATAAAAATTGATTGACTTAAAAATTATTAAGAAAGACTTCTCAACTATTTATGGCTTATTTTTTAGCATTCTTTTTTTAATTCGTGCTCTCTTAAACAGCATGATACCACTAACTGATAAAACCGAAGCTCGATATGGAGAGATTGCCAGATTAATGGCTGAAACAGGTAATTGGATAGTTCCTCAAATAGACTATGGAATACCTTTTTGGGCGAAGCCACCGCTCTCAACCTGGCTCTCGGCAAGTTCATCTATCTTATTTGGTGAAAACGAGTTTGCGCTTCGGCTACCCTACTTAATTATTTCGATGGTAATTGCATTACTGCTAGGCCGATACGCCATTCAAAAAAAGATTAATTTCTTTATCCCTGGTATCATTCTATTTACGCTCCCGGAATTCTTCCTTCATGGTGGAGTAATCTCCACTGATCTAATGCTGTCCTTTTCTGTCGCGTTAACAATGTTAGGTTTTTGGGAAAGTATTCATGAAAAAAATAAGACTCTTTGGGGTAGCCTCTTTTTTGTGGGAATTGGCTTGGGATTATTGTCAAAAGGACCGATTGTCGGGGTATTGACTATTCCACCAATTTTTATTTGGCTGGTGAGGTTTAGAGTCTCTCCAAAAAAAATTCTCCAATTGCCTTGGCTTTTGGGTATTTTGATTGTTTTAGTGATTGCGCTTCCATGGTACTTTCTGATGGAAAAAAATTCACCTGGATTCATTGATTATTTTGTGGTAGGAGAACATTTTTTGAGATTCATAGACTCCAGTTGGGCTGGAGACAAATACGGCTTTCCAAAACAACAGCCGCTTGGAATAATTTGGATTTTTCTATTTGCTGGTGCACTACCATGGTCATTCGCTCTAATGGGAAAAATCAAAGGTAAAATTCTTGCTTATTGGAATGATCAATGGCACCTGTTTCTTTGGTTATGGGTTCTATGGACACCTTTCTTTTTTACCTTTTCAAAAAGTCTTATCCACACTTATACTTTACCTATAATGATCCCCATTTCGCTTATAGTTGTGTCAAACTGGAGTACTTTTAAAAGAAAAAAAAATATTTTATCAATCGCATTAAGCCTCCCTATTCTTTTATTTGGGGCTTACTTTTTAAAACCCGCCCAGCAGGCCATTTCTGAAAGTACTGACAAATATATGATTCAGCAATCTATTAATGATGGAACAACATTATATGCCTTATTATTTAAATCATATTCAAGTCAGTTCTACTCAAAGGGGAGAGTAAAGGTTATCACGCCTGAGGAATTGGAAAGTATGATTAATAGTTCGAAAATATTTTCAGTCATAATACAAAACAGACACAAGAGTCAAATTGCCCCAGAAATTTTAAGAAAATTAAATCCGCAAATAATCAGAAGAAAAGATGGTCTTTACGCCTCTCATTAATTCTATTAATTTCTTTTAATCCTGATAAGTCTTATTTAAACAAAAATCTCTAAATAAGGATAAAAAACACTTAACTTTGAAAATACTCCAATTAAATAAAGTCCATTAAATAGATATCGTGTAAAATGTTAAGAACATATTATTGCTTTTCACTGCTTTCATGTCTTTTCCCATTATCTGTTTTCGGGCAAATTACTGGAATCATTTTAGATAGTCAAAACAAAGCTCCAATTGAATACGCTACTATTATTGTAATGAATGGTACTGAAGTTTTAGACGGAACCATTTCAAAACAAGATGGAAGTTTTGAGATAGATATAATTCCCAAAACAGATTATACTATTGAAATTTCTTTCTTAGGATATGAAACTCAAAATAGTGGTTTGCTAAAGATTGCGACAGGAAAAGAGGTTGAGTTAGGTGATATTTTCTTAAGTCCAAACCAAACCCTATTGGATGAGGTAGTGCTAAGTACCAATGAGTCATCAATTCAAAGTAAAATTGATAGGCAAGTTTATGGAGCAAGTGAATTTTCAATTGCTAGGGGAGGCAATGCTGCAGACTTGATTAGAAATATTCCTTCAATTAGTATTAATGCGAATGGAGAGATCAGCTTAAGAGGAAGTCGTGGATTTGTAATTTTACTCAATGATAAGCCCATTCAGTCTGACATTAAAAGTCTATTAAATCAAATTCCCGCAAATAGCATCAAAAATATAGAAGTCATTACATCTCCCTCTGCAAAATATGACGCGGAGGGCAAGGCAGGGATTATTAATATTTTAACTCTTAAAAATGTTGTAAAAGGAGATTATTTTCAGGTCAATACCCTTTTAGGGGCCCCCTCAATACAAGATTACGAAAACGCTGAAATCGCTCAGCGTTATGGCGCTGACATCACCTACAATACTGTAGGTGAAAAATGGAATTTATCGACTGGGTTTAGCTTTCAGCGAAATGATCTTTCAGGAAGAAGGGAAGGGGATGTATATACGATTATCGGTAATAAATATACACGTTTCCCCTCCGACGGAGAGCGAAGTTTTGATGAAATAAATTATTCAGGTAGGTTAACTGCAGACTACCAATTAACTGAAAGTGATCTTTTTTCTCTAGGATTTTTTGCAGGGAAAAGAACTAAAGATCGAACGGCAGATATTATTTATTACGCAAACTATGCAATTGTTTCTGATATCAAATATGAGTTTCAATACTACAATGAAAACCTCAGAATAAGAAAGAGTGATTTTATTTTAGGGAGCTTAGATTACGAACATAAGTTTAAAAATGAGGCTGAACTTAGTTCCTCCATACTTTATGAATATACTTTACTTGGTGGCCCAACGACCAACAGAAATTTAGGATTTCCAGATAATTCAATCATATACCAGGATGAATACAACACAAATAATAATCCCCTTTATGGTTTAAGAATCAATTTGGATTATCAATTTAGACCCCTTTCTAATGGAACTTTTGAAATTGGATATCAATATAGAAATCTTGATCACACTGGAGATTTTGTTTATGAAAGGAAAAACAATATTACCCAACTTTTTGAATTAGTACCAGAATTTTCAAGCGAGGTAAATCTCAAACGCTCAATCCATTCTGGCTACTTGCAGTATGACGGAAGTTTTGAGAAATGGAGTATTGCCTCAGGACTTCGTGTAGAGAATATGCAACGTGACCTTTCCTTAAAAGATAAATCAGGGTTAGTGGATGAAGATTATTCACTTAATTTTACAAAGTTGTTTCCTTCGGCTAGTATAAATTATGAAATTAATGACAAAGCAAATATTAAGCTCGCCTACAGCAAAAGGATTGAGAGAACCACTACTTTTAAGATGAATCCATTTCCAGAACGTGAACATTCTGAAACACTTGAACAGGGAGATCCTAATCTTCAACCCGAATTAATAGACCAATTGGAAATTGGAATTAATTTTAAGAATAAAAGTGGCAGCAATTTGTTTTCTACGATTTATTACCGCAATGTAGATAATCTAATAAATCGAGTTAATACTGTTTACAATGATACCATTTTGAATCGAATTTACTCTAATGTCGGGAGCGCCAAAGCTTTTGGTGGGGAAATCGGTTCAGAGTTTACGGTAGCCAAAAAATTAAAAACCTTCACATCTATCAATTTGTATAACTATAAAATTGATGGAGAATTTGATAATCGTCCAATTTCTTCTGAGGGAGTGATATGTAATTTGAATTTGAATAGTACTTATCGTTTTTCAGACGAGACTTTTGTCCAATTTAATTTTAATTATCTGTCTAATCGAGTGACTGCTCAGGGGGAGGATTCAAGATTTTATTCTCCAAATTTAACCCTAACAAAACGGTTTTGGAACAACCAACTAACAGCATCACTTCAGTGGAAAAATATAGATATGGGGTTAATGAATACAAATGAACAGAGGATTACTACCTCGCGACCTGATGAATTTTATACTACCACAAATTATGTCTATGAGGTAGATATGATTTTATTGAGCCTGAGTTACAACTTTAACAACAGAAAAAATAGAGCTAAATTCATCGATAGTGAATTTGGTAAGCGAGAGTTCTGATTTAATTACTTGTACTTTTACTGGCCATTACAAGAAGTGAAGGCATTTCTTTTAATTTTTCCTCAAATTACAATAAACTTCTATCTCCCTTAATTAAACAAAATTATAGTTAAAATTTTAATTAATTAAAAGCTCTGACCTTCTGTTGACTAAATCATTGGGCTTATCATACCATTTAGCAGGAAAAATTTCTTTTGAAAAATTAAATTTAATATTAGGTTGGTATTCCTTGATCAGGCTTAGGGTATTAAGCATAAGGTTAGCCTCGGTCTCTGAATCAGCATTTTCAAGTAAAATTTTTAAAATATTTTTATCAAATGGAATGTGATTAAGCATTAAATACTCTGCGGCACGAATTCTAACCAAGTTCTCTTGATCTAGCTGCAGTATGGTTTGAATTTTCGGAACTATTCCTTTTGCTTTCATTCCAAAAGATGAACAGACAATAAGACCCCAGTATCGTTTCCAAGGATTTTTATCTCCGAGAGCCGCCTTAATTTTTTCTTCCACCTCTTCATATGGGACTAAATTAAGATCAGCAATGGCTATCAATTCTGCTATTGCTGCTTTATTATTTTGACCAAAAGCAGTTGGGTTTTCTAGGGCATTATCCAAAAGATAGGGTTCAGGATAAAAACTTAAATCGGGCATTGATGAAATTCTTTCTTGGAGCTGGCCTCTCATTTGTAAAAGAATTTCCTTGTGATCTTCTGATTTAGAAAGATCATTGACCTCATGTGGGTCTAAATTTATATTGTATAATGCCTCTGGTGTTTTAGGTTGAAAAAACTGACTTTGAGTATCATTAAGTTTACCATCTCGGTAAAGGCTTAACCATTCTTTGTAGGCAAGCATTTTGTAGCGATAAAAATTAAACAAGGCATCCATATTAAAGGGTTGATAATTTCTAATATACTTGAATTTACCTACCCTTAAAGTCCTTACCAAGTCATATTTTTCATCAAATCTATCTGCATATCCAAAAGCAGTATTTTTCTCTTTGATTTGAATTTTTTGAACCCCTTTTCCCATAACTGCGGTGCCATCCATTTCAATTGGCGGAGTAATTCCAGCTAATGCAAGTACGGTGGGAGCCAAATCAATAAACTCCACAAAAGTTTGACTTCTAGAACCTCTATCAGAGGGGAATAAATGTTTCCACTTTTTAGGAACATAAACCACTAAAGGGATTTGTAAGCCACTTTCATAAGCATATCCTTTACTCCTTGGCAATACCCCTCCATGATCACCATAATAAAATATAATTGTGTCTTCCATCAAGCCTTGTTCATTAAGTTCCCTCAAAAAACCACCCATTTGTTGATCTGCAAGCTTATGTCTGTTCTGAAAGTGATAGTAAGAAAATCTAAAGGTTTTAGTATCTGGATGATAAGGAAAAACTTTGATTTCCTCCAAATCTTCATCAGCAGTTTTATCAATGATTTCTTGACTAAAATGGAGATTTCCCTCATGAGTTACAGTATGGTTTTGTATGTGAAAAAAGGGTTGTCCTGGTTGTCTATTTTTATAAGTAGCTTTTGTAGAAGATTCATCCCACACCTCATCAGGTAGAATAAAATTATAATCTTGTTTAGAGTTGTTGGTCGTATAATACCCAGCTTTTTTCAAATAATAAGGCATTGGCATAAGATCATTTGGAAGAGGCACATGCTTGGCTCGACGGTGGAATTGAGTAAAAATTCTAGGTGCGTAACAGCCTGTTATAAGAGTGCTTCTGGCAACAGAACATACGGGGGCATTAGAGAAAGCATTATCAAAAACAATCCCCTCACTTGCTAATTTCTCAATTGCTGGCATTGGTGCACCATTTTCATTGTACAATCTCATATGATGGGATGAGTTGTCCTCAGTTGTTAGCCAAATAATATTAGGACGATCAACTTCTAAAGAATTACATGATTGATATAACAGTATAATAACACCAAATAAAAAAAATACTCGCATTATGAGAATTATAATTGAGAATATGGCATTGGTAATAAGTAAGCTCTAGTAATACTGGAACAACAACTGTCCTTATATGCCTCGTCACTTTTAAGTTTTTCCCAAGTGGGATGATGAACAAATTTTCCCCAATTTTCGTTTCTTTCTTCAAGATTTTCAAAAGATAGCAGGTATGTCAAACAAGGCATTCTATCACCGGATATTTTTTCTCCAAAAAAAACTGAACCAAAATCAAGCTCATCAAATAATGTAATTTCCCCCTCATTGAACATCTTAACTTTTCTTCTATAAGCATCTTCTGAGTGACTTTCATATGTTCTTAGCTCAAAAAATCTGTTTTCAGCATTAGGTGAAACTAAATTTGGCATTCCTTCAAATGCCTCATAAAGTGATGTGCTATAGCGATTAAACATAGGCCTATTTTTTTTATTTAGTTTGACAGATGCATCAGCATTATTTGGATCGCCCTTAATTGAACGACTTATGGATTGATAAACTGTAATATTTGGATAAGGAATGAGCACGTACATTTTTCTTGGAAGATCCATTGATGCTTCTTTAAAAACTCCAATATTGTTAATCCCATTATTGTTTAGTGTTGGAATGAGATAATCCTCAAAATAAGCATTAAAATCTTTTAAGTTTGAAGATTGATAAAGCTCATATATTCTCAATTCGTAAAACTCTCTCTGTGCCAAAAGATTTAGGCAAAACAAAAATGCTGTTATTAAGACTAATTTTTTCATGATTTAAGATGTTTTTGGGTAAATATAATTTTTTTTTAAGTAAGAAAAGTTGGGAAAATTAATAAATAAAACCAAATAATAAAAAGTGATTTTTGGTCAAAAAAAGATAAAATATGAAATTTTTTATTTTAGCAATTTATCAATCTCATTTGCTAAATTATGATCTAATTCAGTAATTGAATTTTGATCATGAGTCCATAATTCAAAAGAAACTTTATTATATACATTCGTTATTTTCGGGTGATGATTTAATCTTTCCGAGACTTCACCTACTTGATTAATGAATTTTAATGCTTCTTTAAAATTTGAAAAATCGAAGGTTTTAATTAATTTACCGGAATCAGTAGACCATTTATTTGTCATTTGAATATATTTAATTGAACATTAAATTTAAAAAAACGCTTTGAAAAATAAAATATTAAACGCATTCATTTTAATCTTATTTCTGCTGATTTCGTGTGAGAAAAATCATCTCCAAAAACCAAATATTATCTATATTCTAGCTGATGATTTGGGGTATGGTGACATCAAAACATTTAATATTAATGGGAAAATTAAAACTCCTAAGATCGATAAGCTTGCTAAAGATGGGATGAAATTTACAGATGCACATACTTCATCTTCAGTTTGCACTCCAACCAGATATGGAATTCTGACAGGAAGATATAATTGGAGGAGTAGATTAAAAAGAAGTGTATTGTCTGGTACCTCAAATGCGTTGATTACAAAAGATCGCACAACTGTAGCTTCTTTCTTAAAACAAAATGGTTACTTAACAGGGTTTATAGGTAAGTGGCATCTAGGCTGGAATTGGTCCTTTTCAGATACAATTATTCATCATGATTCTAATCCTGAGCAAACAAAAAAAACATTTTATGGCTTTGGTGAAAAAAATCACAGTTCAGCCGATAGAATAGATTTTTCAAAAAAAATAACTAACTCCCCCAACGATCTAGGTTTTGATTATTCATTTGGGCATTCTGGCTCACTAGACATGCCCCCATATGTTTACGTAGAAAATGAAATAACTACTGCGAAAATTAACCGGTTTACTTTTGCTCCAAAACCCTATTCTTGGTGGAGGTATGGCCCGACTGCATCAGACTTTGATCATGATGATGTTACACCTAATTTTTTTGAAAAGGCTAAGTCTTTTATTAGAAATGCCGTCAAAAAAAATAAACCCTTTTTCTTGTATCTTCCTCTTCCATCACCTCATACTCCTATTCTTCCACTTACAAAATGGCAAGGGAAAAGTGGTCTTAATTCATATGCTGATTTTGTGATGCAGATTGATAATCATATTGGAGAGCTTGACACTTTACTCGAAGAATTGAAAATTTCAAATAATACTATTGTAATTTTTACAAGTGATAATGGATGCTCACCTGAAGCTAATTTTAATTTACTTTCTGAAAAAGGACATCACCCTAGCGGTAAATTTAGAGGACACAAAGCAGATATTTTTGAGGGTGGTCATAGAGTACCTTTTATAATTAAATGGCCAAAAAAAATCAAAGCAGGGTCTACTTCAGATAAAACAATTTGTACTACAGATTTAATCGCTACATGTGCTGAAATTTTGAAGATCAAATTAGATCAAAGTGAAGGTGTGGATAGTTTTTCTATGGTTCCTCTTTTTTCAAAAGAAACACAAGATAACTTCGAAAGGTCATATACAATCCACCATTCTATTAATGGTAGCTTTGCAATTAGAAAAGGGATTTACAAGTTTATTTTTTGTCCAGGCTCAGGTGGGTGGAGCATACCTAAACCGTCTCAAAATGAAACTAAGAATCTTCCTAAATTCCAGCTTTACGATCTAGATAATGACCCTTCAGAATCAAATAACCTTTACGGTAAATTCCCGAAATTACAAGAAGAGCTAATAGCAATATTTAAAAATGCCATTACTAATGGAAGAACTACTGATGGTCCTGTTCAGAAAAA
>Ga0181422_1000579_pt1 | contig 11809 bp, 14 predicted proteins | sample 45SPOviralmetaG_FD_130147 | JGI IMG/M metagenome (GOLD analysis project Ga0181422, IMG submission 130147) | Marine viral communities from the oligotrophic San Pedro Time Series (SPOT) site, San Pedro Channel, CA, USA - 45 SPOT_SRF_2013-07-18 | ecosystem: Environmental > Aquatic > Marine > Strait...
AAACTTTCAGAATGTTGCTGAGTCTCGTAAGCGCAAAGAAATGCTGAGTAAGCTTGTTTCAGAGGGCGGCTTTACAGAGCAAGAGCAAGCGTTGATTTTGGCAAGCCAAAACCCGGCGGCAGTGGCAGCACAAGTTCGCGCTGCAAAGCAAAGCAGGGCTGATGCAGCAGCGGCAAGGGCGGCGAGTAAGGTTTCTATGACAACCTTAGGCGCTGACGAGGTTGCAGCTCTTGGCCTTCCAATGGGTACGATTGTTCAGCGAAACAATAATACTGGGGCGCTCGATGTGGTCAGCAAGGCTACTTCTACAGACACAGACCCAAAGTCAAACTTAGGTAAGCTTTCTGCTGATTTCGCGGCAGGCCTTATCTCAAAAGAAGAGTATGATGCGGGGGTTAAAAAGGCTACATTTGTAACTCAAGCGAGTGACAACACCCCAGCAACATATAAAGCACTGCAATTACGCGCCCAAGATGCTGGGCTAGAAGTTGGTTCTCCTGAGTATGCAGAGTTTATGAAGAACGGTGGTAAATTTGGCAGCGGAGACAGGTACCAAAGCAAAGGAAGCTACAAGCTTTCTGATGGCACAATAATTGGTGAGCTAAACTTTGATAAACAAACTGGGGAATATTTCTACGGCACTGGTGATGATAGAACAGTTGTAGATATTGCTTCTGCACAGCCTTTAACTGACAGTTACTTCAATATTGGCGTTCCTAACACATCTCAATTTCAAAAGCTGCGCACCCAAGTCAAGGATGACCAAACAAGCTTAAAGCGCTACCAAAGCTACTTGCAGAATATTGATGATGCTGGCGTTGGGCTTGAGCGCCTTGGTGATCAAATGTCCACCTACTTTAAGACATTGTTTTCAACTAATGCCAAGCCTTACGGACTGACTGAAAGCGAACTTGCGCTCAAAATTGCTCAGGGTGAACTGCAAGGGCTAATTGGTCGCTCACGGATTGAAACTGTTGGCGGCGGTGTAATGACCGAGCAAGACGCCTTGCGGATTATTACGAACTTGGGCGGTAATGTTGACTATCTTCAAAACCCGGAAGTTGTGCGAGCGCAAATCTCGCGTTTATTTGAAGACAAATATTCTGGCTACGAGGACAATCTAAGGGCTTACAACACTGCGGTCGATGCTCGTTATGGCGCTCTTAATTACGACAAGCTTGAGCCAGTTAAAATTGATCCATCGCTGCTTGACCCGAAAGTAGCAAACAATCTTGGGCTTTCTGACACGATCGAACTTCTCGAAATTGGAGCGCAAGCATTCCCAGAGCAAGCTAGTGGCCTATCGACATTGAGTGTTGAGGCTCTTTTAGCCATCGACACAGATACGCTTAATGAAGAGCAAAAATCTGCTCTGATTGAAGAATATGACAAGAGGGGCTTTTGATGTCAGATCAATTACAGCTTTTGCAGTTACGTCAGCGTCAAGCGCGGGCTAGAGCCGCTCAGCAGCAAGCGTCAGCGGTCAAGCCGCCCGTCGAGCCGCAAGGAAACCTTTTCCGCGATCTTATTCGTGCTGGTGCGCAAGGCTTATCGTTTGGCACTGGTGATGAAATTGAGGCCTTTGTAAGAAGCAAAGTTGGAGATCAAACTTATGCTGAGAACCTTGGGACTATACGGTCTGAAATAAAAAGCTTTGCAGATGACAACCCCGGCATTGCACTGGGTGCTGAGATAGCTGGCTCAATACCTACTGCACTTGCTGGTGGAGCTGGGCTTGCGCGGCTTGGCGTCAAGGGTGCGCTTAAAGTGGGCGGCATTGAGGGTGCTGCATATGGCTTTGGCGCTGGCGAAGGTGGCGCGGCTGAAAGAGCAACGAATGCAGCGGTAAGCGGGGCGCTTGGCGCAGGCATAGGTAAAACGGCAGACATGGTTTTTCCCAAAGTGGGGGAAGCGGCTAGTCAGCTCTTAAAAGAGGGCGTCAGGCTTACGCCCGGTCAGCGTGTTGGTGGAATGACTAGAGCGCTTGAGGAAAGAGCCACATCCATTCCGTTTGTTGGTGATATTATTGAGGCCACAGAGCAAAACGCTATGAGTGACTTCAATCGTGCTGCAATGAACACATCCATGCGAATACTTGGCAAAGGCGGCAGGAAAATACCAAAAAAGCTCCAAGGTCAAGAAGCCTATCAGTTTGCGAAAGATCAGCTAGACGAGGCTTATGCTAGAGTAATCCCAAAACTAAAAGCAGACGTTGGGAGCGAGTTTGAAGATGGTCTAATAAAGATCATACAGGACAATGCAGATTTAGGCGAAGATGGCCTTAAAACATTCCAAGCGAAATTGCAGAAAATATTAGCCTCAAAGGTAACGTCTGATGACAGAATGCTTAGGGGTGACGTTCTGAAAACTGTTGATAGCGATTTGGGCTTTGAGGCTACCAAGTTTCTTAAAAGCAGCGTGGCGTCAGAAAGAGATTTGGGCAGTGCTTTGTCAGAGGTTCAGACTCTTCTTCGTCAATCAATGGAAGGCATTAGCCCCCAAGCTAACCGCGAATACAAAAAGGTTCGCACGGCGTTTAGAACGCTTCTGCCCGTTAGAAAAGCTGTCGTGGCAGCTAGTACACGGCAAGGGAATTTTACCCCAGCGCAGCTTTTAAGAGGCTCAAAGGCGACAGACCAAAGCCGTGATAAAATATTAACTGCAACAGGCAAGGCTCCACAGCAGCAGCTAGGCTCTGCGGCACAGGAAGTCATTGGCAGAACTATTCCAGACAGCGGCACTGCTGAAAGAGCTATGCTTGGCGTAATGCTAAACCAGCTCAGAAATCAGCCCGGCGCTACCCTTGGCGGCGGGGCTTTAGCAACAGGTTTAACTGGGTTGGCATACTCTAACCCTCTTGGCCGATCAATAACGTCAGGCTTGCTGCAAACCCCGCGCATAGCAGGCGTTGGTGGCGCTCCGGCAATCGGGGCAACGGCAGCAGGGCCGACAATCGAACAGTTAAGACTTCTTGAGGAAAGGCTAAGATAATGGCTAAGACAAAGATCAGCGAATATGACGCAACAGCGGCCAATAACACTGACATAGACAGCATTAACATTGCTGAGGGTATGGCCCCGTCAAACGTAAACAATGCCATTCGTGAGCTTATGGCGCACCTCAAGGATATGGACGCTGGCACACAGGCTTTGACCAGTCCACAGCTAACCTCTGCTGATATAAACGGTGGCACGCTGGACGGCGTAACGATTGGCGGCGCTTCTGCCGGGGCGGGTACTTTTACCAACCTAACAGCCACAGGCACGACAACCTTAGCTGGCGCTAGTACATCAGCGGATATTACCTTCGGCGACAACGACAAAGCCATCTTCGGTGCTGGGTCTGACCTACAGATTTACCATGATGGGTCGGATAGTTATATTGATGAAGCTGCTGCGGGTGATTTATACATTCGTGCTTATGATAGACTAAAGCTAAACAACTACACTGATAACGCAGCTATGTTAAATGCTAAGTCTGGTGCAGAAGTTGAGTTGTATTACAATGGGGGGCTAAAACTCGCCACCAGCAGCAGCGGGGTAGACATCACAGGGGTTTTGTCCAGCGATGGTCTGACTTCTGAAACATCCGATGGTATTCCGTTAACTCTTAACGGCGGTGCTAATGCTTCTTTTGTGCATTTTACTGGTGGAACTTCTGACGACTTTAGGTTTGGCACAGTAAACTCTAAAGGAACGCTGTCGGTTACAAATTCTACGGATGATCGTTATATTTTAGATATAGGCAACAGCGGCGACATCAGCTTCTACGAGGACACAGGCACCACGGCAAAGTTCTTCTGGGATGCGAGTGCTGAGAGCTTGGGGATTGGAACGAGTTCGCCTGATAATACCTTACACTTACTTTACACTGATAACACTACATATACTGACGGTCTGGATGATCAGGGTCTACAGATTGAGAATAACTCAACAACCACTAACGCATATACCCAAATACATTTTAGAACGTATAACACGGACAGTTATATTCGCAGTATAAATACTGGTTCGGGAGCGAGTGATTTAAGTTTTATTACAGACGCTAACGGAACAACAGAAGCCATGCGCATCGACAGCTCAGGTAATGTTGGGATTGGGACGACTTCGCCTAGCCGACTTTTGACAATTTCTCCGTCTTCTGGTTCTGCACAAATTGCACTTGTAAGTCAGGATAGCAGCCTATCTGAGGTTCTGTTCGGCGATGCCGCAGATGATAACGTTGGCCGTGTCTACTATGACCATACTTCAAACTTTATGTCGTTGTGGACTAACGGATCAGAACGCATGCGCATCGACAGCAGCGGTAACTTGCTGGTGGGTAAACCGACAACTGCATTTGGAACTCAGGGTGTACGGCTGTCCAGTGTTGGTACTGTTATCGCTACTTCTAATGGAAACGCCCCTGCGGAATTGAACAGACTGACATCAGACGGGACAATTTTGGGTCTGTACAAAGACGGCTCCACTGTGGGGAGTATTGGGTCAGCTAGTGGTGCAACCATTTATATTGATGGTGGATCACAGTTTGCGGGTCTACAATTTGGCGGTGACGGATCAAGTGAGGGACGTATAACTCCACGCAGGAATGGTGCATCTGCTGATGCTGCAACGGATTTAGGTACATCTTCACTGCGCTTCAAAGACATCCACCTCAGTGGCAGCGTGTACGCAGACTTAATACGCCATAAAGATGATACAGATACTTATATTCAATGGCCTGGAAACAACACTCTTGCGTTTAATACTGGCGCTTCAGAACGCATGCGCATCGACAGCAGCGGTAATGTTGGGATTGGAACGAGTTCGCCAGCTAACTTACTGCATATTCGTGGGGGTGCAGCAACTTTAGAGATTGATAGCTCAACGAACACAGCCAATCTTGACTTTGATAATAGCACCCAAACGGCACGAATACAGCTAGCAAACAACGATCTTACTACTTTAGTTGGCGGCACAGAAGCCATGCGCATCGACAGCAGCGGTACAACATCATTTCATGGTATATCTGGCAGAGCAACTGGATCAACTGGTCATTTATCTATTAGTGAGCAAACTTACAACAGAAGTTATCTTGAAAGTGCGACTACAACTACATCATCTATTACCTTAATGGCATTTATTAACCCCAATGGCGCTATTGGCTCTATTTCGGTTAGCGGTTCCTCAACTGCTTTCAATACATCATCCGACTACCGCTTAAAAGAGAACGTAGTTGAAATGACAGGCGCAACAGATCGTGTGAAACAACTAGAGCCTAAGCGTTTTAACTTTATTGCTGATGCAGACACAACGGTTGATGGCTTTTTAGCACACGAAGTTCAGTCAGTTGTGCCAGAAGCAATCACAGGCACAAAAGATGCAGTCGATGCAGACGGTAATCCAGAATACCAAGGCATTGACCAAAGCAAGCTAGTGCCGCTCTTGGTTGCTACAATACAAGAACTAGAGGCACGGATCACTGCCTTAGAAAACGCCTAAAGGAGAAACACTATGGCAATAACTTACACTTGGACTATCCCAACACTAGAACACGAAATCGCTGACGGTGGCGTTTATGTAGCCCACTGGCGCTGCACAGGCGTTGATGACGATGGCAACACAGCATCAGCTTATGGCACTTGTGGCCTAACCTACGATGCTTCTGCTGCTGATTTCACACCATATGACGATATAACTGAGGCTCAAGCTCAAGGCTGGGTCTGGGGTCATGTATCCCAAGAGGATACTGAAGCTGCCATAGCGTCAAAAATCGACGCAATGGTAAATCCAACGACTGCTGACGGAGTTCCGTGGGCAGCATAACTTAAACAGGAGCAGTATTGATGGCAGATAAACAAGCAAAAACCATCACGATTAACGATCAGGATTACACGGAAGACCAGCTTACCGACCAGCAAAAGATCATCATAAACCATGTGCAAGACTTGGAGCGCAAAATCCGCTCAGCACAGTTTAGCCTTGATCAGATGACAGTCGGGCGTGAGGCTTTTGTAAACATGCTGACGGGTTCACTAGAGGCTGAGCCTCAGGATGCAGAAGTGGTAAACTAAATATGGAAATGGGCGCTTTGTGGTCAGCAGGTCTAACTGCTGCAATAGGATTGGTTGGCTATGTATTACACAGCGCTTACGCAGAAGTGCAGAGACTTAACATCTTGCTGAACAAAACCCGCGAGGAAATGGCTCGTGAGTATGTCACTAAGGTAGACAGCTCTGCCGTGATGGGCCAAATCGTTGCCCGCTTTGACCGTATAGAGGAAAAGATAGACCGCTTAATGGAGCGCTAGTTGCTCTGCAAATTGACCGCCATTTTGGTGGGGGTCTACACAGGTGGCGAGCTTTACACAGCTTGTCAGTACCGCTGCCCAAGGGAGCGGTCTTTTTTTTACTATCACTATCCCAAAACAATCAGGGTGCCTTACGGGGCGCTCTGTCCAAGCTATGCGAGGGTAAAATGATTGACCCGGCAACAGCAATTATGGCGGCGTCTACTGCATTCAATGCGATTAAGAAGGGCTGTCAGATTGGCCGTGATCTTGAAGGTATGGCTGGCGACTTGGGCCGTTGGTCTAAGGCTATTGCCGACTTCGACTTTGCAGCCAAGCGCGTAGAAAATCCGAAGTGGTATCAGGCTATGGGCGGTTCTGTTGAAGCTATGGCTATGGAGCTTTTCGTACAGAAAAAGCAAAAGGAAAACATGCGCGACGAGTTGCGCCAGTGGATTAGCGGAACGCTTGGCCCTAGCGCTTGGCAAGAGTTAATCCGCATGGAAAACGAAATACGGCAAAAGCAGAAAGAACAGGAATACAAGCGCATTGAGCGCAAGGAATCCGTCATAGCTTGGTCTGCCGGGTTTTTCCTATTCTTGCTGGCGACAGGCGCTTTGTTTGGCTTTGTTTATCTTGCGGTGAATTATTGATGGCTGACGGTTTGTCTGGCGTTGGCTCAGCGCCGTTTAACGTGCAGTCAGACATACATCAGCAAACGCAAAGCCGGGAGCGCATCGAGGCTCATATGGAAGCCCAGCGCTTAGACAAGGAGCATCGCCAGACGCATCTGCGTGAGGCTGATCTTCGGGCAATACAAGAAAAGCAACGCGCTGCGACTTACACCAGCAATGGCCAGATTTTACCAAGCAAGCTTCCGCAAGGCTTGGTGATCGACAAGGAGATTTAGCATGGCAAGCACCATCATTGATGACTACAAGATATTCCCCCGGCTTATGATGCTGGTGGTCACGATCTTAACCTATCAATCTGTGCATTGGTACATGGGTTTACCCAACCCATCAAACGGTCAGGCTGGCCTTGTTAGCGTGTGTATGGGCGCTTTGACTGGTTGTTTTGGCATTTGGATGAACAAGGAAGCTAAGACCGATAGGGGCAGTAAATGATACAAGCATTGCTGGGGCCAATCACACAGCTTGCGGGGTCATGGCTGGATGCCAAAACCACCAAGCAGGCAGCAGATGCAAAGCTCAAGCTGACTGAGGCCGAAGCCAAGGCCAAAATCATGCTGAGTGAAAAGACAAGCGTAGCCGATTGGGAACGCATTATGGCGCAGGGTACGCAGTCCAGCATTAAGGACGAAGTGGTGACTTTTGCTGTTCTGGTGCCAGTAATACTTTGCTTTGTGCCGGGCATGGAAGACACCGTGAAAAACGGCTTTGATCGTTTGGCTGAGCTGCCTGAGTGGTACACTTGGCTGGTGTTTACTGTCTGCACGGCTGCTGTTGGCATTCGTGGCGGCAAGCAATTCTTCGGGAAAAAATAATGGAACTTTGGCAATGGATAGCTCTGTTCAGCGCTGTGAGTTTGAACACCATCGTCAACTGTTGGCGTCTTTATGTGGAGATAAAGCGAAATGAAAAATAACTTTGACCAAGCCTTAGAATGGCTGCTTGTCCACGAAGGTGGCTTTACAGCGGATAAGCGAGACCCCGGCAACAACGGTGACGGGCATGGAAACCAAGGGTCTACAAATCTAGGCGTTACCTCTAAAGTTTGGGCTGACTATACTGGCCAGCCTGCACCCATTGAAGTAATGAAAAAGCTAAAGCCCAGCGATGTTGCGCCGCTTTACAAGAAGAAATACTGGAATCGCATTAAGTGTGACCAGCTTCCACAGGGTGTTGACGTTTTTTGCTTTGACTGGTGCGTAAACTCTGGGCCAAAACGCCCAGCGCAGGCCTTGCAGCGCATTATTGGTGCAACAGCAGATGGCGTGATTGGCCCCAAGTCTTTGCAGGCTGTAGCTAATTTTGATGAGCATGAAGTGCTGGAAAAGATGCACGACAGCAGGCAGAAGTTTTACGAAAGCTTAGGGCATTTCAAAACGTTTGGCCGAGGCTGGACGCGGCGTAACGATGAAATGCTAGAGCAGGCGCAAAGCCTTTTGTAAGGCATTGTCTAACAACACCTGCGCCAAGGGCCGCGCTGGTGAGTTCTTCGTAGCGTTTATTTTATCCAAGCACTTTCACATTGAGAGCTTTTTGGTGGATAAGACCGAAGATGACCTATGGGTGCGTCACCCTGATGGAAGCATCAAGCGCGTACAAGTCAAGTCAGCATTGCCAAAAAAAGCTAGGGGAAATCGTGGTGCTTATACTTATTTGCAGCGCCGTGAGCCTGACTGTGATTACCATGCTTTTGTGGCGCTTGATCTTGATTTGGCGATTTTGGAGCCTTCTAGCTTTTTACGCCAGCGAAAGCACCTCACGTTCTACCCGGAAGACTTCACCTTCGAGAACATGATTCTGAGCTTCCAGCAAACCTTGGATGTGCAAGCTCTTGCTTATTGAAATTACACAAACGAAAAATTGTGCAAAACCTGTTGACAGGCCCAGCAAGTAAAATTAACGTAGGACACTGTTATTACTTGGAAATAATGGTGACCCCGGCAGGATTCGAACCTGCAACCTGCCCCTTAGGAGAATGTTTTATTCTTTTATAGGCATAAAGGCTTCCCCAAAACTTTCCTAGTAATAACAACGAGTAAAAGGCGTTTTGCGTCTTTTTTTATGTAAGAAGCCATGCGTGTTTGCATAAAATAGTTACACATTGGGTTACACAGGTTGACTAAAACAATCTAATTTGACTAGATGTGAATATTGAGGATTGAGAGAGTGAAAACTATTAAAATCACAGTACACGGGGAAAACCTTCTACAAAAGCTTGCGGATATGCGTAAAAAATTTACCGACAGCGAGCATGTAGAAATACAAGAAGCTTATCTGCAAGCCATGTTTCCCCTTGAGACTGAAATCATCGAGGAGATATGCGATGCCAACGATTTTGAAGCTGAGCAACCTGAGACTGTACCAGTCCAGTGATCGCGGCTTTCAGTTAGTCTGGAAAGACAAAAAGACCAACAACCTCGTTAGGCGGCAAGTACCGCCTGACATCATTGACCCGCAAGCCTATGCTATAAAGATGAACCCTCTCGTCGGGCGTGGCTTGCTGGACATTGACAAGCGAAACTTCACCCTTGCCCGGCTTACGCCAGAATATCATGCCTTGCTGGATGAGCAGGTGCATAACTTTGTGCAGGGCCATAAGTATGCCGACAAGATTCGCCCAGCGCGGCGAGACTGCGTTATGTCGCACATAAAGTTGCACATATTGCCCGCCTTGGGTGATCAGCCTATTGATCGAATAGAGCCAATCGACATAGCCAACCTGCAAGATGATCTTCGGCAAATCATGCTGCCGCAAACGGTCAACCCGGTGATTGGCACATTGTCTCGCATGATGAAGTTCTTTGTGCGGCGCGGGTATATCGACAGCAATCCATGTAGAGACATAGACCCGCTTCGGGCTGTAAAGTCTGACCCGCGTTATACTCCCAGCAAAGAGGAAGTTGAGCGTGTGATTGCGCAATGCTCAGGCTGGAAGAAAACTATGGTTATGCTGGCTGCTGGCACTGGTATGCGGATTAGCGAAATCTTGGCTTTGGAATGGGGCAATATATCTGGCGATACGATTAGCATTGAGGCGGGCGTAGTTAAGGGCAACATAGGTGCGCCTAAGACGCGAGAAAGCCGCCGTAAGTTGCGCGTGGATGCGCGGCTAAAGGTTAGGCTGTCAGAAATGCGATTGCAAAGCACGGGTGCATTTTTGTTCACCAATAGGAATGGCAGATTGTTTAGCTCAGTGGATGTGCTGAACAGGGTGCTATACCCGGCGGTGGCCAAGGCTGGTGTGCAGAAGTTTGGCTTTCATGGATTGCGCAGGTTTTACGAGAATGAGCTGGAAGCGCAGGGCGTCAGGAAAGACCATATACAGCGCTTGATGGGCCATGAGATTGGCAGCAAGGTGACCGACAAGCATTACCGTGTGGTGCGTCAGGAAGATGTGCTGCGGGATGACTATGTGATAGAGGTGGGGGGTTAGCCCCCCGACCTGCTGCGCTGACTACCGACAACAACGTGGATGCCATTTAGGTCAGCCCTGTTGAAATGCACAGGCTTATTGCTGCGCACATCTTTAACGATGGCTTTGTCTTCGGTAAGCTCTACAAGCTCACGAAAGATGCCAACGATTTTATCTTGCTGCTGGAATATTAGCACAACGTCATCTTTTGGCTGTGCGTCCAGCGTTGGATCAACAAAGAGTGTATCGCCAGAAAAATACCTTGGTTCCATTACAGATCCAAAATTCACGGCGGCATACGCTTCGCCCGAGTAGTCTAAAAAGGATGGCTTTCTGATTTGCGTTTGCGCAGCACTTCCTGCGCGAATAATAAACCCATCACCTTTGTCAAAAGTTTGGCCCATTGTTTGTTTCTCATTGTACAGCGGTATGAAGATGGCTGTGCCTTGAGCTTGCGTAAATGATCGAAATGCTGGCTGCACTTCCGTAGCTTCATCCATAAGTTCAGCTACGTTTACATTTAGCGCTTCTGCTATTCTCATTAGCTTATCGGCAGCGGGCGCTTTTATAATGCCCTTCTCGATTTTGCTGATGTTGGCTTGGCTTACCTTGCTTAGCTCCGCTAGTTGCTCCTGCGATACATTTAATTCGCGTCTAATTTTGTACAGCTTTGTGTACATAAGTGTTCTCCAACTTTCCCCGGCGATCTATTGCCCGCCCAACTACAAAAATAACGTGAGAGGCTCATTATAATGGCCCCAAGGTTTAAAGCGTAGCTTGGCCCTCTTGCTGTGTTGCACCAGCTAGAGACTGCAATGCCGAAAAAGCCGACCGCATTATTCTTCATATTTTGCATAATATTCTCCCTATAATCAAGCTTAAACTATACGGATCTGAATAGAAGTCAAGATGATACTTATAACTTTACGCATATTTTTATTCTAAATAGTCTTGACCTGAATATTTTATTCACATAACCATTATGCAAATCAACATATTGGGGTGTGTAAAGTGCAGCTATACGAATACTTGCATGATGAAAATATAAGCCAAACCGACTTTTCCAATAAGATCGGAGTCTCACAGCCAACATTAAGCAGATATGTGAATGGTGATAATATTCCGTCTGTCATAATTGGTTATAAAATCGAAAAGGCCACCAAAGGTGCAGTCAAATGTAGAGACTGGGAGATTTTACAAAAGGCTTTAGCTAAGGCTACTGCCAATGGTTAATGCCCGCGATAAGGGTCGCAGAGGCGAATACCAAGTCGGCCAGCAATACTTTGAGCATATGGGGATTCGCCTCAAGCGCGACATCGAGCAGTACCGCGCTGCTGATCATGGCGATTTGCTTGCCGATGGCGACTTCGACTGGCCGTTTTGCATTGAGGTAAAAACCTATGGCGGGCTGAATGTAACGCATCAGCCAAGCTGGTGG
>Ga0181422_1000584_pt1 | contig 11787 bp, 13 predicted proteins | sample 45SPOviralmetaG_FD_130147 | JGI IMG/M metagenome (GOLD analysis project Ga0181422, IMG submission 130147) | Marine viral communities from the oligotrophic San Pedro Time Series (SPOT) site, San Pedro Channel, CA, USA - 45 SPOT_SRF_2013-07-18 | ecosystem: Environmental > Aquatic > Marine > Strait...
GGTGATGCCTTGCTCTTGTAGGTCGTCCTCGGCTTGGCCTAGGTCTTCCTTACGTTTTTCTTCCTGTGCCATTTCGGTACGGGCCTCGTCGAGCTTGTCTTTAAGTTGTTCCAGAGGGGACTGGTCCTCTCTGAGTGTGGGTCCCAGGTCTTCGTCAAAGACTTGGTCTGGGGAGAGCTTCATCTCAACTGCAAAGTCGAGTACTCCTTCGTCTGCTGATTCCTCAGCATAGGCAAAGCCTTTCAAACCTTTTACGGCTGGGGGCTGAGCACCTAGCATAGCAACGTGTCGTAATGACCAGTTACCAGGCTCGGGATTAATTTTGGACTCCGGAGAGTAGAAGGACGCGGACACCTTTCGGTAAAGTCCGTTTTTGACGTAGTCCTCCATAAGAGGAGAGAACTCAACCTCAGCGTAGAGGTCTTGGCCCTTCATTTTAACTTGCTTGACCCAGCCCCAGCTCGGGACTTTGTCATTGTCTTCATGTCCAATCCGGATTGGTGCTTCATGAAGTTCGGCGTTATAGGAGCTAGCAACCTGCTTTAAGTCGCCGGATGTGAACTCCCTTGTGACGCCCTGAGCACTCGTCTGAGTACCAGGACTAAAAATGTGGATGTCAGTTTTCATAAAGGAGGATCCTCCTACATACGATTTTACCCTAAGAAGGTCTTGAGTGCGTTTCTCAGACCTGATACGCCGTCGTCATCGGCATTTTCCTCTTGACTATCGTCTTCCTGGGAGTCATCTTCATCCCCGAGTACATTGTTGATTGTACTATCGAGTTCAGACTCTTCTCCATCGTCTCCGTCTTCTCCGCCTTCATCTTCGTCGTCCATGCCGTCGAGTGTCTTACCACCATCGGACATAGTATCGACACCCGCAGTGCCTTCAGGTCCAGTCGGAATTTGGAACTCCTCCTCTTCCAGGTCCACATTGAAACGATCAGAGATCCATTCAACAGTGGGGCGAAGACCAACGTCTTTGACGAGTGTGGCTACATCAGCCATTGTCATCGAGATGTCTTCCTTGACCTCGAAGTCCCGCTCGATTGAAGGAGCAAGAACATTGGTTCCGAAGTTGAGGTCGACGATCCAACGGATCAGGTTCTTGTTGATGATTTGTGAGATCAACTGCGACATGTCGTGAGCACGAGCAACACGAACATTCTGAGCAACTTCAGATGAAGCACGGGAACCAGAGCTGGCCGAGCCTGCTTCGTCTTCCCCTGCAATCAGAATCGCAATGTCAGCGGTTAGGGAGTCGCGTAGTTTCTCAAAAATCTCGGGCGTACCGCCTGGGTTGACAAACTCTAACTCAAAACCTTCTGGCATGACCAAGGCAGTTTCCTGACTCAAGTTGGACAGGTGGTCGTAGAGTGTGTCAATCTCATTTGTAGTCGCCGATAACGGAGCCTTAGCAACTGCAGTCGGGTTGGCAAAGCGGTCAGAGTACAAGAGTTGTGACTCAAGGGCCCGACGTTTAAACTTAACAAGCGGGTACAGAACACGGCCGAGACCGCAGCCATAAGGGTCACCGTTTCCTTGGGCCCAGTAGCGCATGACCATAAACTTCCGAGGTGGAAGTTCAATTCCTTCGTAAGGCTCCTCACGGGTCGCCAGACGCATTGTGAAACCGTAGTCAGCGTCCTCTTCTTCTTGGAAACGGAACCGACGTTGGTCACGGAAACGAATGTCGTAAGGACGAATACCCGCCGCTGTCCTTCTCCACATCACTTCACACGTACTGAAGCCTACGATGTAGGCCTCCATGAAGTTATGGTAGATCTCATCGATCGTAATATCTTTAAGGATATCTTCTACGAAGTCCTTAACAGCAACATCACCTGGCTTCTCAGAAGCTGCGATGAGCTTCCACTCACGTGCTGTGACCTCCTGAGTCAGCTTAGAGAGGCTGGCTTGTACTGTCTCGTCAAAGAGCAGTTTCTGGTATATGCTAAATGCTTCGGCGCCGCCTCTTTGAATTAAGAGGTCATCATTAGGGCGAACAACTTCGCCATCTTTCCCCGATAGACCAAAACTGTTTACGTTATGGTTGAAGGGGTTAGCAGCGTATTGTGAGACTTCACCCTTTGGAAAAGCCGGAATTTCGAATCTCTTGGCCATTTTACATCTTCAGGGTCAAGTCAAGTGATGGAGCAGCCTTTCCATTCACTCTATACTTAATGGTAACTTGGTACATACCTTCCTCGACTGTGGATACGTTACCGAGAACAACCACATCAGTGGCGTTGGGGACATTGTCTGAAATTGCCTTGTTGATGCGAGCGTTGATCGCATTAGGCTCCAGAGTGTCAAAGATTTTGGGATCGAAACCGTAACTGGATCTCATAACTCTTTCAAAGGGTCGAGTCTCAAGGACCGAGATCATGTTCTGTTCGATGATAGAGAAATCTTCGACAGCAACTAATTTGCCATCTTTGACTTCGAGTGGATACGAGAGTCCTCTATACAGTGCCATTAGGTTCGGTACCTGCGACGGATTTCGGAGTTGAGTATTCCGACTCTCCTTTTCCAATCATCTGGTTGGAACTCTGCCAGGTCGTTACACAACTTTCGTAGTGAGTCCAACGGCATAGTGGGGAGGGTCAGAGTATCAAATTCAACGTCCGGAGAGGGTTTGACCCCTCCCTCGGACAGTATAGCGGAACAGTAGGACCCCAGAGAGGTCCCTTGTTCTGCCGCCTCAGCTTTGAGCCGAGAGTGAAGTTCCTCAGGAACTTCGAAAGTGAGTCGGCGTTTGTTGGCCATGTAATTTCTCTCAGTTTATCACTGCAAGTTGAGCTTCATCTTGGCATCTTCGATACCGCCGATGTTGACCCGCAGAAGATCGATTTCGATCCGCTCCAGTGTCGGCACAGGCACCACGAAGATTTGTACGTTGACCAGCCCGTTCTCGAGGTTGGCAGCCGGGTTGTTCCGGTCGTCCACCACCACTTCGAACGCGTCCGAGGCAGTTGCACCGAAGAGTGCGCCAGGGACGAAGAACTGGGAGTACAGGATGTTTGTCAGCAGGGTACGAACCTGGTTGAAGGTAACCGCACGACCGTCGATGATGTTGAAGATCTGACCGTCGAGTGCGCTGTCCAGTGTGCCGTAAATCACATTGAGAATAATGCGAGTGTTGACAAACTTGTACAGTGCTTGCTCTGCGTTTGCAGGGTTGATGCGTGTGCGTGAACCCCAGACGAATACAGGGCCGTAGGTCTCGCCAGTGTCGGGATCCACTTGGCTGTAGCCAGGCAGTTGACGGAGAGCGTTGAGACCGTAAGGGTTGGAAACGTCTTGCATACCAGTGGTGATTTCCACTTGAACGCCACGTGCACCAGCCAAGCTGTATTTCGCACCTGCAGGAGGAAGACGGAAACCAGCAACCTCGTCGCGGTAGCGGCGCATGGCCAAACCGGTAACGAAAGGTGTAGGAGGAATGTACACGCCCACATCGTTGAGGATGTAAGGAGCGAAGTAAGCCAGGAAGCCCTGAGTTGTACTGTACTTCTGCGACTCAGAGAACAGACGGTTATGGTTGTCCATACCCGTTTCGACAACGATCGCTTGTGGCTGACCATTGTTGTTCACACCACGCAGTGCTTCAGCGATCAGGTCGCCAGAGGTAACAGCGTCGAAGTTCCAGAGGTTGTTAGGCACTTCTGCTTGAGGCTCGACGAACTCGAGTTCAGTTTGAGCACCAAACAAGCAAGTAACCACGGAGCTGTTTTCGATAGCTAGATGAGCCTGCGTTCCAGCAAGTGTGCTGTTGGCCTGGTCACCTGTGCTCAGAGGCACGCAGTAGAAGTTGTTGTCACCTGCGATGTCACGGGCGAAGTTCAGGGGATTTGCATCCTCGTCTTCGGTGTATGTGAAAGCGTAGGGGTTGCTGTCCAGGGTCAGAACGGCCTGGATACCAGCCGAGTTGTCTGTGCCAGCGTCACTAATTTCGACGGCAATACCAGCAACAGCATTAGCAGCATCAGCTGCGAGCTTGATGGTGTTAGCATCGACGACGATGACGAAGTAGGCTAAGTCCTCTTCGAGACCAGCAGCGAGTGTTGCACCCACAGAGGCTCCGAGAACAACCTTTTGACCCACCACGTAACCATGATTGGCCACGGTGATTTCGTCAGAGGCAGCGGCGATTGAAGCAGCAGCGATTCCGTACTCACTCACAGACTCAGGTGTCAGTGAAGCAGAGAGACGAATGTTTGTAGTCAGATCATCTGTGTAGAAAGTTCCGTCGGGTTTAGGAAGACCAGTGTTGATCTTGCCACCAACTTCATCCTTGACTGTAAACACAGCCATTGTTGCGTCCATCTGGTACTTACGCCCACGGATGAAGCGCTGGATACCAGCATCGTTGAACGAACCGCCACTCAGTGTGGAGGCAAGCTTACGATAAAAGCGAACAGGAGTCGCAGTCGTCAGACCGCCGTCCTGGAACGGGAAGTTGATGAATGCTTCAGCAGCCAGGTTGGAGGCGGAAGCGGTGATACGGAAGAAGTTCCGGTCTTCGACATGCACGTAGTAAAGTGTGCTCGAAGTGGAAGAGGTACCTTTGACAAGGCGTGCTGTAGAACTATCGATGTCTCCATCAAACAAGACGCGCTCAGCAGTCTTCAGACCGTGGTCGGCCACACAGAACAATGCGTCACCGCCAGTGGTGATAACACCTTGAGCAGAAGCGCCCAGAGGAGTCTTGATTGAATTTGAGTCTACGCCTTGGTCTGCAATAACGACGGCAACACCTGCTTCAGCATTCACGTCGGAAGACGCGAGTTGAATAGTGTTATCGTCAACCTTGATTACATACAAGGCAGGGAACGGATCGCCAACAGCAATCGTGTCTACAGTCATGCTGAAGACATAACCTGTTGTCTTACCGCCGATGTCTCCAGGGCTGAAAGAAAGTACGTCAGCAGCAGCGTAGTTGTCGCCTGCTTCGGTCACAGTAGCAGTGGTTACAATACCACCAGCAACAATGATCGTAGCCACGGCACCAACGCCTGAACCACCTGTCAGAACAACGTCGTTGTATGTTCCATCTACCTTGTAGTTAGAGCCACCGTTTGTGATAGACGAAGTAGCAATAGCACCGAGTTGGTCGATGGTAAAACGTGTTGCACCAGGGAGTTTCTGGACAAACACCAAGTCACGAGTGTTCAGACCGTGGTCTGCAACTGTGAGAGAGTTTGAAGTTGTGTCGACTTGAGAAGAGCCGAAGTAGTTGACACTGTTACCACCGATGCCAATGGCTGTGGAAGGGTCAGTCAACTGACGAACAACAGCTTGGAAGTCATACTTCTCAGTTGCTTTCTGCAACGTACCAGGGAAGTGCTTCGTGTTGAAGCTAGCACCGTTTCCGTTGTTGACTTCGACGAGGTTTGACTCTTCGCCCTTGATACGGACGTTGAATTCCCAAGCAGCAGTTTGGTACTGAATGTCGAGCATTCCACCACCTTGAGGTGTTCCGCCAGTTACGAGGTCAACGGAATCGCCAGCAAGCGCACGGGTGCGACTTGTAGCCAGTCTAATCTGATTCGAAGCCAGAGCAGGGTCGATGTCAGAAGCAATTACGTAGAACGAACCAACCAGATCGGCATTAGAAGCGCCGGTAGGAGTGTCGTTGTAGGTAGGGACTGTAGGAAGGGTCGGATCAGAGTAGAAAACCGACACATCGGCTAGTTCACCAGACGAGACCTTGGAAGGCCAATCGGTGCTCAGAGTGATCAGATTCGCAGCGGGGTCAGCAGCTTGTTGAGCATAGACGATTTTGCCGTCACGAAGGGCACGGCGTGAACCGTCTAGCAGGTTGGGGTTAGCCGAACGTGCTGCACTGTTCTCGTCATACTTAGCAGACGTGAACGAAAGCGGGTTGGGGTCGATCCATCGGTAGATGACGTTTTCGATCAGGTACTGACTACCTTCTTCGAATCCACCAGCTGCTTCATTTTCGACGTAGTCCTTGTAGTCGACGATGCTAGTCACGTAATACGGACCGCAGTCAATCATCGCCATCCACTTGTGATTCGGATCACTTGCGACTTCTTCCAGCGTCTGGCCCAGGTTAACCCGGTCAGCTTGGTTGTAGTAAGAGAAGGCAGCAGGCGCACACAGGTAACCCTGTGAAAGCTTAGGATCTTCGAATGCAGTGCGAGCACACTGAATCCAGTCATAGACAGAACCAGCAGACTCGGTGATACCACGAATTGTGTATCCAGCGGAAGACAGAATGAACTGGTTTCCAGTTACCAGGAGGCTCTCAACAACTTCGATGGGCGAGTTGAAGATACGACCGGTCAGATAGATGTATGCACACTCATCGCAGCTAGGATCGCCTTGTCCGAGTTCACGGATGTAGGTACCAGCAGAGATGTCAGCGTTTGCTTCGATAGCAGCAGCCACGGCATCACGCATTGCACGTGAAATTGCCAGGTTGTTGTCGATGTCACCAGCGATGTAGCTTACGGGGATCTCGACGGGCACACCCAACCAGGAACCATTTACGGTGAAGTCGCCGAGGCGGATACCGTTGATTTCTAGCTTGACGTAGACGAGGTCGCCTTTTGCCATCGCAGAAGGAGCGGAGATACCGTTATCCTTGTTAGCACCGGGGTTGAACGACAGTTCACGGATGACGCTAGGAGTACCAACGCGAGTTACGCGAAGGTCGGCAACAGCAGCTTGCTGGAAGAAGGCTTTTACCGCGTAGTAGCTCGTCAAAGACGGACCACCAGCAGTAGGTAGAGCACCAAGCAGGTTCTCATACTCATTAAGAGATGAGATTGCAATTGGTCGGTTGAAGGGGAATTCCAGGATGGAGCTCTCTTCGGGAGCTTCCACCATCATGTACACGGTGTTGGAGCTAGCACGAGTACCCTGAGAGGCAATAGCACCCTCATAGATATACGAACCAGGAGCGCCACCGCGTCCTGAAATAATGGCCATAGGATTTAATCCTTTTTTCTTTTTACATTGATAGAGCTGATGGCTTCAAAAGATTCCATCCGTGGTCGCTAACTTTAGTTTTCAAGTCGGCGGTCTACCAACCACGATATTATGTTTCTGTTTGCTAGCCTTTGTTTCGGCGTTTAATGCAGAGACCTATCTCTGCGAATCAGACGACGCTTGAGGTGAGTCAATGGCATAACCATTGGTGCGGTCTGGTGAGAGCAACGCTGCTCCGGTGTAGTCACCTAAACGGTTGACATACAAGTCAGCAGAGGACCACGGCCAAATGCTTGCTTGTAGAGACTGAGCGTTGTTTTCATTCTGTCTGGTCCTCAAGTCCATGTTGAGGTCGACGGTCTTCAAAAGACCAGACTGACCTGAACCGGAAGGAACAGGAACACCCGGTTTGACTGGTCCGATGGTGTTGAACTTCAGTCCAGGTGCGGGGTGGTACCTGATGTCGTATGTTGGGTTGATTTCAAGGAGATAGCGCCACTCACGCGAGTCCCTGTAGTTTCTATATGCAGCAGAGCGCCAAGTATCTCTTTCAGTCCAGGTTTTTCTTTTCTTTCTGAGATTCATGGGATTCTAAATGTGTACTTGCCTTTGAACAACTTCTTAGCAACAACCTTAGCGAACTTATTGTCAAAGTCAGATCCGAGGCCTAGCCACCTGCGCTGTGGCATTCTGCTTGTACCGTTCTGGTGGTACGAACCGTAGCCAACGTTTGTTGTTGCCTTAAACAACATTGGACGGGAGTCTGCTTTGAACTTAGTAGAGTTCAGCATCTTTCCGGTCTTTTTCAGGAGAGGCCAGGAGCCAGTTGGTTTCTTTCTAGGAGTCCAGGCGTTCCCGGTTATAGGGTCTGACTGGTTTGACCAAGACTCTTTATGGTGGTCGTCGACCATCTTAAGCAGTTCGCTTTTAGATGATTTCCACCAGTTAAGGTTAGGTTTAGGTACGGTCAAAACCATCTTAAACGCTGCCATCACTTTCTCCTAGATTTTCTCATTTCACGTTCTTGCTCTTTGGCATGCTTAGTAAGGGTTCTAATCATTAACAAGATCTTAGGGACTGGCTGCTCTTCCATCCAGTCCATCGAAACATCGAAGCGTTGTTTGCAGAGATGAAATGCCGTCTCGAACCACTGGTCGAGTTTCATTATCTTCTCTTCCATCAAGTTCGGCCCGATCCACCAGGAAAGAATGTTCACCACTGACTTTGGCACTGCATTGAAGTCTTCTTCATGCCCATCTAATAAAAGAAGTAGGGTCAGTAGTCCATTTAAACTAGGTGAAAGGTCAGGGAAGTCGTTTTCTAATGTTGCAAACCAGTAGTAGTCTCTTGGACATAACTCCCTAAGAATGACCGTCACTTTATTATCTATAGTGAGTTCATACTTAAAGTCTTCCCTGACTAGGACCCTTATTCGTTTGGGTAGTCTTCCTCGTCATCGTCATCATCGGTTCCACCGGCTTCTGCCAGGAGAGCTGTGACGATTTTGAGGTCTTTCATTGTAAGCTTTTGGAGGTCTTCGAAAGTTACTCGTCCCTCTTTGCAAGAAAGCCTTGCAGCAAGTTTGAGTGAACGCTCCATGTCTCCGACGTTGGCGAGTGCTTTCTCCATAAAGAGAAGGTCACCTGCGGTCATCTCTCGCATCATAACAATGCGTCCTGTCGAGAGTTGCTCAGTGAAGATCTGCGAATTCAGTTCTTCATCAGGAATCACTTTAGGACTTGAGCTTTCTCTGCGAAGTACGCGAGGTGTGGGTTTGGCGTCAGTCATTTTTTGTAAAAAGTATCAAAATGAGAGTTGATTTGAAATAGTTTTACCCTTAGTTCACGGACACCTTTACGGCGTCATGCGGTTCATAGTTAGCAATTCCGAAGTGTTCGAGCTTAAGATGCTCAAGTGGGAACTCAAGATCTGCATCCCAACTATCTGAGATAATAAGCTGACACTCATCACGAACTTCACGCCTAATCAGTTCATCTGCAATATTATAGCAATTCTCATACACATGCGAGTTTGCAGATGGCATGTATACAAACCGAGGGCGCATGTCGACTGCTTTTGCAATTACATGAAGAATGATGGCGTATCGAGCAATGTCGAGAGGGAAGCCGACGACCATGTCATTAGATCGTGCTGGCACCATCACATCTAAGTGGCCGTCAGATGAAGGGGCAAACTGCAGGCCTAGATGACAGGGCGGGCAACCGGGCTTGAATGCTGTGGGGTTGTGAGTGATTACCGTAGCTTGACGACTGTTACGTGATTGCCTTAGCTCAAGAATAACACGCTGAAGCTGATCAACCGGGCGGTCGATACTTAGCACTTCGTTTGGCACCTGTGAGCCTTGAGCAGACGGAGGCCACATACGCCATTGGCGATTGTATGCCGAAGCGCCGAGCTCGCCGTGTTCATCGGCCAGAAAATCCCAGAAATGGGCCGCAGGGCCGAGAGCAGAAACGTTTTGGTCGAAGCCGATGTCAAACAAAAACTCACGGAAGAGATTCTGAATCGGCATCTTGCGCAATCTTGTAAGCGGGAAGCCGACGCGAGTGTCGACAGTAACCGAACATCCAAAGAGTGCTTTAGTTTCGCCGTTACGACCTACAAACGTGTCACCGTAATCAATGATCTCTTTGAGATAGCGAGCATACATAGCGTCCCACTGACCGACAATGCCACGCTGATTTACGTAAAGTCTGTGCATTTTTTAGTAAAGTTGTTTTTCTAAGATAGTTATACGGTCTCCGAGACCGAGTATACTTTCGGCAGGGCATTTCATAGCCCAATAGCGAGCTTCGGTAAGAACCTCTTGAGCTAGTGCTCTGCGACCCTCTTTGGCTAGGGCCTCGGCTCGAGTTACCTTAGCCTCTGCCGTTTCGGCGAAGTAAAAATTGTGTTCATTCATGCTCCAGCGAGGCGAAGAGATGTACGGCATGCTTCTAGTACAGAGGTAGCGGGTTGTGTGTCAGTGAGCTGAACGTTGGGGAACATGGTGATGCGCTCATAAAAATCAATGAGTTGTTCGGAATAAATCTCATGTTCTTGCATACGAGCAACATATTCATCGCGAATGAACCAAGGTGCGGCATCTGGATTCTCTTCGCGTAGTTCTTCGATATGAAGCGGAGCCGACCAATTCCATGGACGAAACTGAGCTAGGTGAACTACAGCGTCATGGGTGTCGTTAAGCCAGATTTCAAAGTCGATTAGATCTTCTAAGTGGCCTGCATTCCGACGTCGGTGTTGCTCAAGAATGTAAGAACACGGCCATGCTCGATCAAAGATCGCAACTTCGTGTTGTGTGTTACCCCAACGAAGAATGTCATCTCTGTAGAAATCAAAGATGTTCTTTTGATCTGTAGGTGGTGGGCCGTGATGCATTACAAATGCGTCGGTTAAGTCGGCCATTTGTTTAATGAGTGTTGACTTACCTACTCGGTCCGGACCTGATACGACGATGAGCATTGTGATGTGCGGGTTTGATTTTATTGTTTATGAAAAGTAGTAAAGTAAACTAACGAGTTTTGACAAACCCAGCTAATTTGGTGTAGTCCCAGTCTTCCTCACCATCTGTGAAGTAGCCTGAGTTTAAGAGCACGTCCACAGACGACATCATTTTCCTACCCTTCTTATCGATGAAGTCGATACAAACGTAGGGACGATTCTTGTGGAGATACTTGAGTTCGTAATCAACCGCTCGTTTTTTGCTCATTGTTCTTTTTGAGTTTGATAAGGAAGCTTTCGCTGCAAATGTGGCCTTTGTATCCAGGAAAGAATTGCTGGATCTTTATTGGGAGGGCAAGAGTGGTAGGGTATCCTCCAGGGATGTGTACCCAGATTTCTTTGTTTTCCTCGTCAAGATAGTAATTCCAAGGAAAGTTGAGTACTTTCATTTTAAGAGGAGTGAGAGTTGAATTGGGTCGAAGCGTGGTTTTTCATTTACTCGCTCGAGTAAGAGTTGTTTTAGAGTGTCAGGACTAACGTTACAAGCAGCGGCTGCATGGATGAGGTTGGACTTACCTCGGTAGATCAACTCAACTGCTTGACTGATTGTTAAGTTCATCTATTTTTTCCAGTGTAGCAAGCGTGTAGGTATAGTCAGGACCAAAGTAGCGTTTTACCATGTGCGGTGCGGCCTGAGCCATCATCCAAGAGTCAACCTTCAACCACACCATCTTGGACTCTTCATCCACGTAGTGTGGGAACTGCGGAACTTTAGGTCTGTAGGTCATACAAGACCTCGGTCAACTAATTTAGCCCGCTTAGCTAGTTTGTCAATCCAGCCAAGCTCAGCCATTTTCTTCATCGAGAACTCCTCTCCGTCGGGCTCTTTGCCACCACTGGGATTGGAAGGCGTCTTAGTACATTCGTGGGGAGACTTACGAAGACGGTCGTCAATAGCAACACCACTAAAGAAGGCACGAGAGAGGGGGACGTCCGGCATGCCGACTGCATCCTGGAACTTTGCCCAGGAGTACAGATGAGCCATTTGGAAGGTGACGGCGAAATGCTGAGCGTACTTTTCTGGTACCATGAACCACGTCTCATCGTGGATGGAGAGAATGAATTGAGCTGGAATTTTGAACTTCCGAGCAAGCCAGTGCGTGGAGACAAGAAGGATTGCCAACATTTCAGCACCTGAAGATTGGATAGTCCAATTGATCCGTCCTGTATGGAAATCGCTTCCGACAGCAGCGGGTCTAAGTGCCGTAGATATCTTGGTTCCAAGACCGGGAAGGGTTGGCACGCGGGTTTTAAGTGCGATGCGTTCCATGAAGTTATAGCAGCCACTATCGGAACCACCTTCGTA
>Ga0181422_1000585_pt1 | contig 11778 bp, 9 predicted proteins | sample 45SPOviralmetaG_FD_130147 | JGI IMG/M metagenome (GOLD analysis project Ga0181422, IMG submission 130147) | Marine viral communities from the oligotrophic San Pedro Time Series (SPOT) site, San Pedro Channel, CA, USA - 45 SPOT_SRF_2013-07-18 | ecosystem: Environmental > Aquatic > Marine > Strait...
GCAAAATGACAATAAAGTAGAAATTAAATATAGAGATGTTCACTCAAGAACATTAACTAATGATGTTCAGTACTTTCCTCCAAAAGAAAGAGTATATTAAAAAATGGTTCAATTTAACTTGCCACAAAATTCAAAAATAGAAGTCGGCAAGCATTACAAGGACAAAACTAATTCTAATAATTTAAAAAAAGTAAATATATATAGATGGGATCCGTCCACAGGGCAAAACCCTAGGGTTGATACATTTGAAGTTGATATGAATAACTGTGGTCCAAAAGTTTTGGATATATTATTTAAAATTAAAAATGAAATAGATCCTTCACTTACTTTTAGAAGATCGTGTGCTCATGGAGTTTGTGGTTCATGCGCAATGAATATTGATGGTGTAAATACATTAGCTTGTATAAAGTCCCACATAGATATTAATGGAGATTTAAATATTTATCCTCTTCCTCATTTAAAAGTTATAAAAGATTTAATTGGTGATTTAACAACACTTTACAAGCAATACGAATCAATAAAGCCATGGCTTAAAACTGAACAAACGGGTGAAGAAAAAACAGAATTAAAACAGACTCAAAAAGACAGGGAAAAATTAGACGGGTATTATGAGTGTATTTTATGCGCTTGTTGTTCAACATCATGTCCAAGCTATTGGTGGAATGGAGACAAATATTTAGGACCAGCAGTTCTCTTGCAGGCATACCGTTGGATTAATGACAGCAGAGATGAAGATAAACAAGAAAGATTGAAAAAAGTTGCAGACGAATTGAAATTATATAGATGCCATACTATTATGAATTGCACGAATTCCTGCCCAAAAGGTTTAAATCCTGCAAAAGCTATTGGTTCTATTAAGAAAATGCTTGCAACAGGCTAAAACCTTATTTATTCAATTACTGAATGAAAACTATTGAGCACTTTGTTAATGGAAAGTCTTTTAGCGGTGAGTCTAAGAAAACAGGAAAAATTTTTAACCCATCCACAGGTGATCAAGAAGCCAAAGTTAAACTAGCTACTACAAAAGATGTTAATAAAGCAGTTTCTAGCGCACAAAAAGCATTCGAATCCTGGTCTAATAAACCACCACTTCAAAGAGCTAGAGTGATGTTTAAATTCAAAGAATTAATTGAAAAAAACACGGACGAACTTACAAAAATAATAGTATCAGAACATGGAAAAGTATATGAAGATGCCAAAGGTTCATTAGCAAGAGGTTTAGAAGTGGTTGAATTCGCTTGTGGAATTCCGCAAGTGCTTAAGGGAGAATTTACAGAAAATGTTGGATCTAGTGTTGATAGTTGGTCTATAAGACAACCTCTTGGAGTTTGTGCTGGTATCACACCATTTAACTTTCCAGCAATGGTTCCTATGTGGATGTTTCCAATGGCAATTGCCTGTGGAAACACATTTGTTTTAAAACCATCAGAAAAAGATCCATCATGTGCAATGAGATTAGCAGAATTATTAAAAGAAGCAGGTTTACCAGATGGGGTTTTTAATGTTGTTAATGGAGACAAGGAAGCAGTTGATGCTTTGATAAATAACAAAGATGTTGTTGCAATGAGTTTTGTTGGTTCAACACCAGTTGCAAAATATATTTATGAAAATTGTGCAAAAAACGAAAAAAGAGTCCAAGCTTTAGGTGGAGCTAAAAATCATTGTGTGGTTATGCCTGATTGTGATTTAGATCAAGCAGTAAATGGTTTGATGGGAGCTGCTTATGGATCAGCAGGGGAAAGATGTATGGCACAATCAGTTGCAGTTGCAGTTGGCGGAATTGGAGACAAATTAGTAAGTTCTCTTGCCAAAAAATTAGAAACACTAAAAGTTGGCCCTGGCATGGATAAACAATCTGAGATGGGCCCATTAGTTACGAAAGATCATTTAGCTAAAGTTAAAGACTATGTTGATATTGGTGAAAAAGAAGGTGCTAAATTAATTGTAGACGGAAGAAATTTTAAATTACAAGGATATGAGAAAGGATATTATATTGGAGGATGTTTATTTGATCACGTAACTAAAGATATGCGAATTTATAAAGAAGAAATATTTGGTCCAGTTTTATCAGTTGTTAGAGCAAAAGATTTCGATGAGGCACTACAATTAGTAAACGATCATGAATTTGGAAACGGTGTTAGTATTTTTACAAGAGATGGTGACTCAGGTAGAAATTTTTCTAGCAAAGCTAAAATTGGAATGGTTGGCATAAATATACCTATCCCAGTTCCAATGGCTTTTCACAGTTTCGGTGGTTGGAAAAGATCTTTATTTGGAGATCAGCACATGCATGGTCCCGAAGGTGTAAGATTTTATACAAAATTAAAAACCATAACATCAAGATGGCCATCAGGACAAAGGTCTAATCCTGAATTTGTTATGCCAACAATGAAATAAAAAGGAGATACATGAAAAAAAAAATTACTTTAATAGGAGCAGGACAAATCGGAGGAACACTAGCTCATTTAATTGCGCTAAAAGAATTAGGAAATGTAGTGCTTTTTGATGTGGCAGCAGGGGTAGCAAAAGGTAAAGCTTTAGATATTGCTCAATCATCTCCTGTTGATAGATTTAATATAAATTTGTTCGGAACAGATAAATATGAAGATACAAAAAATTCAGATGTTATTATAGTAACCGCCGGTGTTCCAAGAAAACCAGGCATGACAAGAGACGATCTTCTTGGAATAAATTTAAAAATAATAAAACAAGTAGCCGAAGGGATTAAAACAACATCACCTAATGCTTTTGTAATTTGTATTACGAATCCTTTGGACGTAATTGTAATGGCGCTTCAAAAATACTCTGGCTTACCAAAAAATAAAATAGTTGGCATGGCCGGGATATTAGACTCCTCGAGATTTATCTATTTTTTATCTCAAGAATTAAAAGTTCCAGTTCAGAAAATTAAATCATTAGTTCTAGGCGGACATGGCGACAGCATGGTTGCAATGCTAGGTCATACTGAAGTTGAAGGTAAAAAAATCGATGAATTAGTAAAAGAAGGAAAGATAACGAAAGATAAATTAGATGAGATAGTGGACCGAACAAAAAAGGGTGGAGCGGAGATAGTCAAGTATTTAGAAAAAGGTTCAGCATTTTATGCCCCAGCAGCTTCCGGTGTAGAAATGGCAGAGAGTTATCTTAAAGATTTAAAAAAACAACTACCATGTGCAGTATACTTGGATGGAGAGTATGGTGCAAAGGATATATATGCAGGCGTTCCGGTTATTATAGGCTCTGGAGGAGTAGAAAAGGTAGTAGAGTTAGACTTGTCAGATGCAGAAAAAGAGAATTTTAAAAAATCAGTTATAGCTGTTAAAGGACTTTTTGATGCTGCAAAGAAAATAGATCCAAATCTATAAAAGACTTTATGCATCTAAAAAATTTTTGGTTTTCTTATAAAAACATTTTATTAAGTGCCATTGAAGTTAGTTATCTTAAATTTATAACAAGAATTTTTGGAATTTTGTATAAATTTTTAATTAGATTTCTTAGACATAATTTTTCTTCCAAAATAATTAATCTAGATAATTTAGATAAAGAAAATCTAAAAAATTTAAATTTGAATGAATTATTTAATAAATTTAATTGTGATAAAGGGACTTTTTTAAAAATTAATAATAAAAAAATTTTCACTCATAATTACTCAATTTTTTATGAAAAATACTTTTCTAAATTAAAAGAGAAAAAAATCAATCTTCTTGAGCTTGGATCTCACGAGGGAAAAGGACTAGCAGCCTTTTTTTATTATTTTCCTTTTTCAAATATTATTGGAGCTAATAATAATCCATTTCAAATGAAGTTTAAATCTCATCGAATTAAAGAATTATATGTAGATGTCTCCTCTAAAAAAATTTTAAGAAATCTTTCCAATTATTTAGTTGAGGATTTAGATATTGTAATAGACGATGCTAGCCATAATCTAAGAGATATAATAATTAGTTTTACAATTTTTTTCAAAAAATTAAACAAAGGTGGAATCTATGTTATCGAAGACTGTAATCAATTTGAAGTTTTTAAAGAACTTGATCCTTACAATGGTAAGGAAATATCTCCAAAAGAAATGTTAATTAAAATTAAAAATAACGAGAGTTTTAGCTCATCATTCATAAATGAAGAAGACAAAAAATATTTGCTAGAAAATATTAAAGATATTGAAATTAAGAAAGGGTCAATGATGATTAATAATGTTAATATTTCAGATATTGCGTTTATCTTTAAAAGGTAATTATATTTTTTTTATTACACAAAGAACATTTTTTCCAAACTTATAATTTAATATTTTATCTAAAAAAAAAGTTAATGGGGTAAAAAACTTATCCCAAATAAAAATTTTTAAATTGGATGGATAAATCTCTTTTTTAAAAAAAATTTTATTAAAAAAATATAAAAAATAACCAAAAGAATCAATGTATTGTAATTTTTCAATTATACATTTTTTGAGTTTCAATTTTTTAAAAAAATCAATTTTATATCTTCTGTGGTGCCCTATTTCTTTGTCAAATTTTGAGTAAAGCTCATTGTGTGCCGGAACCAAAATAATTAGATATCCATTAATATTTAGTTTAGACAGAGCAGCATTTATTTCGGTGATATCATTTTTTATGTGCTCTAATACATTCATATATAAAATAGTATTAAATTTACCTTTTATATTCTTTGTGTATTGATATCTAACTTTTATTTTAGAATTTTTAAATAATTTTTTTAATTTAAAAATATTTTTCTTATCAAGTTCAGTAATTGTAATTTTTGAAAATTTATTTTTATAATTCTTTGTAAAGCTGCCTATTCCAGCCCCTACTTCTAATAGATTTTCTTTAAGAAACCTTTTAATTAAAATATATACATATTTACGCCAAATGGTAGCTTTATCAAAAATTTCTAATTCTTTACCAGGATAATCCATTACTTTATAGTTCGTTACTTAAATTTAAAACAAATATATAATTAATTTCTAAAGATGAAAAAAATTTTATTACTAATTTTATTTTTTTTTGTAACATTATTTATAGGAAATAAAAATCCGTATTTAATAGATGTACCCAAGAAGTATATCAAATTCTTTTTAAAAAAGGTGAATATCATTGAAAACTTCGCAGTCGATAAAGATACGATACAATTAACAGAAAAAGAAAAATACATAAACGTAGATAAAAATGAACTAGTTATAGATGGAAACTCTTTTAGCTTAATACTTAAAAAAAATATAAATTTTGATGAACGTACAGCGGGTTTTTTTATAGATAACTCAGATGCATCAAATTTAAAATTTGAAATCTTTTTACAAAATGGTTTATTGATAGAAAGTAATTCAACAAAAGAAATTTATTTACCGAAAGATATTTTTTTTAATAAAAATGGAGGATTGAAAACTGTTTTTACAGTAGATAATAAAAAATTCGCGTTATCTACAAACAAAAAACTTAATTGTTTTTACGCAGCAATCTATGAAATTCAAAAACAAAAAACATATATGAAGACGAAATGTTTGCCAGACGGTGAAAATGTTGATTTTAATGGAATAGGAGGTGCTATGATTGAAAAAGATAATTATATTTATCTTTCTATTGGTGCACCAGAATGGAATTCTAAACCAATAAGAAAGCTGGCACAAAATAAAGATTACTTGTATGGAAAAATAATAAAAATTAACAAAAAAGATTTACTAAGTAACAATAAAAATTTACTACAACCAGAAATCTTTACTATTGGACATAAAAATCCTCAAGGTTTAGTGCACGAAGAGGGAAATCTTTTTTCAATTGAACATGGGCCTCAAGGAGGAGATGAAATTAATCTTTTAATTAATAAAAAAAATTATGGGTGGCCAGCAGTGTCATATGGGACTGAGTATAGTAATGGAGAAAGTTTTGCTAAACATGAAAAGAAGTATCAAAAACCTTTATTCGCTTTTCTGCCATCAATTGCCCCTTCTTCAATAAACAAATGTCCGAAAAATTTAAAAAGATATTATAAAGATGATATTTGTTTGATGTTTTTAACCTTGAGGGATATGTCTTTATACGTAATTTTAATTGATAAATTAAAGTTAAATATAATTTCTCATGAAAAATTTTTAATAGAAAAAAGACTAAGACACTTTGGTCAAAAGAATAATAAACTTTTTGAAAAAGGGAATACGTTTTTTATTTCAGCTGACGGAGATGGAATTTTTAGCGCTAAATTTGATTATTTTAGATGACCTTAAATACAATAAATTTTTTTTTAATAGTTATACTATCAATAGTATCATTTTCGGTTAATTTTTATTATTCTTCTCTAGGAGTTCTTCCGATAGACACTTTTGCATTTTTTGATACAGGATTTAGATTAATGAAGGGAGATTTGCCATTTGTTGACTACTGGACTATTAGTGGACCTTTTATCGATTTACTGCAAACTATTTATTTCTCAATTTTAGGCGTAAGTTGGACAGCTTATGTTGTAAATGGCTCAGTCATTAATTTAATAATCACATTAATCAGTTTTAATTTTTTTAATAAAATAGGATTAGATTTAAAATATTCATTTTTTTATTCTGTATGTGTGGCTTTGCTTGCTAATCCTTCAATGGGAACACCTTTTCCAGATCATTATTCATCTTTTTTTTCTTTATTTGCTATAATAAGTTTTTTATCTGCACTTACATCAAAAAAAAATATTTATTGGTTTTTAATTCCAATTTTTTTATTCATAGCTTTTCTTTGTAAACAAACCCCAGCTGCTTTTATATTAATTTTATTTATCTTTAATTTCTCATTATATTTATTAATAAAAAAAGATTTTAAATTCATTAAGCCTGTTATTCTCGGATCAATAACAGCACTTATATTATTTTTTCTTGTTATTTGGTTTTATCAAATGGATTTAATGAATATGATTATTCAATATTTTTTATATCCTAGAACCATAGGAGCAAATAGAATTACAGAGTGGAATTTGACTTTTAATAAAGCAATATCAACATTAAAGTTAATTCATTTTTTATTATTTCCACTAATATTAATTTTTTTTAAAAATATAATATATGAAAAAAATTATATTAATAAAGATAATTTTTTTTATAGTTTAAATGTTATTTTTTTTTCAATTATACTCATTTTACATCAATGGATAACACTTAATTTTATTTTTATTTTTTTTTTAATACCATACTTGTGTGCATTGCTTCAAAAAAACTTTGATAAAATTAAATACAGAAAAATTATAACTATATTAATACTTGGTTATTGTCTGGCTACTACAATAAAATATCATTTTAGATTTAACCAAGAAAGAAAGATGTTAAGTCTAGAGAATTTAAATTTAGGTGATTTTTATGAGGGAGATAAAATTTCACAAAAATTAAATGGACTTAAATGGGTAACAAGAGATTATGTTTTAAAAGATGGAAAAGATGTTAAAAAAATATTATTGATAAAAAAAATTTTAACTAAAGAAAAAAGAAAGATTATGTTTTTAACTAATAATAACTTCTTTTCAGTCATATTGGATAAAAATTTAAATTCACCGAACAGATGGTACGGAAGTAATGTAGCTCACCCTGAAAAAAATAATCCTTATTATGATGAATATTTTAAGTTTAATTACAATCTAATTTTAAAAAAAAAAATTGAAATAATATATGTTGACAAAGCAATTGGTGAATATCATCTTAATATGTTCAATAAAATGCTAAAATTATTCCCATCCGGGTGTGCAAATACTGAAAAAACCGAAGATGTATTAGTGTCTTACGACATGTCAAATTGCTATCAGTAAGATTGTAATAATTTAAAAACTAATTATAAGTAATAAAAAATGAATATTCACGAACACCAAGCTAAAGAAATTTTAAAAGAATTCGGAGCTCCTGTATCTAATGGAGTTGTAATTTTATCACCAGAAGATATCGAAGCTAAAATAAGCAAACTTGTAGATAAAGAATACGTATTAAAAGCCCAAATTCACGCTGGAGGTAGAGGAAAAGCCGGAGGAGTAAAATTAATTAAAAATATTGAAGATTTAATGCTTGAAGCAAAAAAAATGATGGGAAAAACTTTGATAACTCATCAAACTGGACCTGAAGGAAAAGAAGTAAAAAGATTATATGTTGAAGAAGCATCAGATATTTTTAAAGAATTTTATCTCTCTTGCTTGATAGATAGAGAAACTTCAAAAATAGCTTTTATAAGCAGTACGGAAGGTGGAATGGATATTGAAAAAGTTGCATCAGAAAATCCCAATAAAATATTAACAAGTAAAATAGATTTTAAGGAAGAAGGCCCAAGTGAAAAAGAAATAGAAGATATAATTTCAGTTTTTAAATTTAATGATAAACAAAAAGAAACAGCATCAAAATTAATTAAATCTCTTTATAAAATAATATTAGAAAAAGATGCGAGTTTGATTGAAATTAATCCTTTAATTATAACAAAAGACAAAAAATTAATTTGCTTAGATGCTAAAATGAATTTTGATGACAACGCTATTTTTAGAAGGCCTGAAATATTAAAGCTTAGAGATTTAAACGAAGAAGATCCTGCCGAAATAGAAGCTAGCAAACACGATCTTGCTTATATCAAGTTAAATGGATCAATAGGGTGTATGGTTAACGGAGCAGGTCTTGCAATGGCAACAATGGATATTATTAAACTTTATGGAAAAGAACCTGCAAACTTTTTAGATGTTGGTGGAGGCGCCACTAAAGAAAAAGTTACAGCAGCATTTAAATTAATTTTAATGGACAAAAATGTAAAAGGAATTTTAATAAATATATTTGGTGGAATAATGAGATGTGATGTTCTAGCTCAAGGAGTGGTTGAGGCAGTTAAAGAAATTAATTTATCAGTTCCTCTAGTTGTAAGATTAGCTGGAACAAATTTCAAAGAGGGTAAAGAAATATTAGACAAATCAAATTTAAAGATTTTATCTGCTTCGGATTTAAATGATGCAGCCAAAAAAATTGTTGAGGCTATAAAATAAATGTCAATATTGGTAAATAAAAGCACTAAAGTAATTTGTCAGGGCTTTACGGGGACACATGGAACCTTTCATTCTGAGCAAGCGTTAAAATATGGTACACAGCTTGTTGGAGGTGTAACTCCTAAAAAAGGTGGACAAAAACATTTAGGATTGCCCGTTTTTAATACCGTACAAGAAGCAAAAGACAAAGTCTCTGCCAGCGCTACAATGATATACGTTCCGCCCAAATTTGCTGGAGCTGCAATCATTGAAGCTGTTGAAGCGAAAATTGAATTAATTGTTTGTATAACCGAAGGGATACCAATCACAGATATGCTTAAAGTTAAAAAAATTTTAAATAATAGCAGCTCAAGGTTGATAGGACCTAACTGTCCAGGTATCATAACTCCTGATGAATGTAAGATAGGTATTATGCCAGGAAATATTCATAAAAAAGGTACAGTTGGAATAGTATCAAGATCTGGAACTTTAACCTATGAAGCTGTTGCGCAAACATCTACAAATGGAATGGGTCAATCAACATGTATTGGGATTGGCGGAGATCCAATAAACGGTACAAACTTTATAGACTGTTTAAGACTTTTCTTAAAAGATGAGGAAACTAGGTCAATAGTTATGATAGGTGAGATAGGAGGAACGGCCGAGGAAGAAGCAGCAGAATTTCTTAAGAGAGAAAAAATAAAAAAACCAATGGTTGGTTTTATAGCAGGCCTAACAGCCCCACCCGGTAGAAGAATGGGACATGCAGGGGCAATAATTTCTGGAGGAAAAGGTGGAGCAGAAGATAAAATAGAAATAATGAAATCAGCTGGAATTACTATATCCAAATCACCTGCTGATATAGGAAAAACTCTCTTTCAAAAACTTAATGGTTGATTTTTAACAATCTATGTTAAAATAAATTTTTAATGTCTTCATCTGATAATAACATAACCTATAAAAAAACATCTTTTCTTACAGGCACAAATTTAGAATTTATCAACGAATTCTATGCAGATTATATTTCTGACCCAAGCTCTTTACCTGATAGCTGGAGAAAATTTTTTGATGGATTAAGCGATAATGAAAAACTTGTTTATGATAATATTCAAGGGCCGAGTTGGTCTCCAGCAAAAAAAATTAGAAAATTAAAATTACCAATCAATGTAGAAAATAATAATGAAAAAAAATCTTTAGACATTAATTTAGACACAGTCAAACAAGCTTCAAAAGATTCTGTTCGTGCAATAATGTTAATTAGAGCCTATAGAATAAGAGGACATTTAATTGCTAACTTGGACCCTCTATCTATTCAAAAAAAAGAAGAGCATCTAGAATTAAGACCTGAGACTTATGGTTTTGAAAAAAAAGATTATAATAGACAAATTTTCTTGGATGGTGTCCTCGGCTTACAATATGCTGATCTAAATCAGATCTTAAAAATTCTAAAAAAAACTTATTCTTCAAATATTGGATATGAATTTATGCACATGGGTGACCCAGACGAAAAGTCTTGGATTAGAGACAGAATTGAAGGTGCAGAAAAAAATATTTCTTTTACAGAAAATGGAAAGAAGGCGATCTTAAATAAAATTATAGAGGCGGAAGGTTTTGAAAAATATCTACACGTTAAATTTGTTGGCACAAAAAGATTTGGTTTAGATGGTGGAGAAGCTTTAATTCCAGCATTAGAACAAATTATTAAAAGAGGAGGAAATTTAGGTGCCAAAGAAATAAAAATAGGAATGCCACACAGAGGCAGATTAAACGTTTTAGCAAATGTTATGGGAAAACCTTTTAGAGCTATTTTTAGTGAATTTTTTGGAAAGACTGTAAACACAAGTAAAAGTTTTGAAGGAGATGTAAAATATCATCTAGGAGCATCATCTAACAGAGAGTTCGATGGGAATTCGGTTCATATAAGTTTGACAGACAATCCATCACATTTAGAAGCAGTAAACCCGGTCGTTTTAGGCCAGGTAAGAGCAAAGCAATTTTTTCATAAAGATAAAAAGAGAAAAAAAGTTATTCCAGTTTTAATGCATGGAGATGCAGCTTTTGCTGGGCAAGGAATTGTTGCTGAATGTTTTGCGATGTCCGGTTTACCGGGACATAATATTGGAGGCACAATTCATATTATTGTAAATAATCAAATTGGTTTTACAACTGCCCCAAGGTTTGCTAGATCTTCACCTTACCCTTCTGATGTTGCTAAAATTGCTCAAGCTCCAATATTTCATGTTAATGGCGACGACCCCGAAGCTGTTGTACACTGTGCTAAAATAGCGACTGAATATAGACAAAAATTTAATAGAGATGTTGTTATAGACATGGTCTGCTATAGGAGATTTGGTCACAATGAGGGAGATGAGCCATCATTTACTCAACCAATAATGTATAAAAAAATTAAATCACACCCTTCAACACTATCTATCTACGGAAAAAAATTAAACACGGAGGGACTTGTTTCAAATGAAGCACTTAAAAAAAATACAATAAATTTTAAAAAATTTTTAGAAAAAGAATTTGAGTCATCAAAAAATTACAAATCTGAATTAAAATGGTTTGATGGTGCTTGGTCTCGATTTAAACCAGGACTTGGAAAAGATAAAAGAGGAGAGAGCGGTGTTGAAGAGAAAGAATTAATTAAGATAGGAAAAAAAATATCTTCTATCCCGGATAATTTACATGTACATAAAACTTTAAAAAAGATATTTAATCAAAGATTAAAAACAATTACTGATGGCCAGTCGATTGATTGGACGACAGCAGAAAGTTTAGCCTTTGGAACCCTTCTAACAGAGGGTTTTTCAGTTCGTTTATCAGGGC
>Ga0181422_1000586_pt1 | contig 11765 bp, 10 predicted proteins | sample 45SPOviralmetaG_FD_130147 | JGI IMG/M metagenome (GOLD analysis project Ga0181422, IMG submission 130147) | Marine viral communities from the oligotrophic San Pedro Time Series (SPOT) site, San Pedro Channel, CA, USA - 45 SPOT_SRF_2013-07-18 | ecosystem: Environmental > Aquatic > Marine > Strait...
CAAGGCCTCAATAGTCAATATCAAGGCCTTGGTAAATGTCAGATTATTTTGCTTGTCTTGATCTAATCAACTTCAAGATGTCTTCTGCTCTCTTGGCACTGTCACCTGCAGGAGCCGCCGTTGCCGGAGCCGCCGCTGGTTGTGGTGCTGGTGCACTTTCAGTTACTGGAGCCGCTGTAGGAGCCGCTTCTGCTACTGGTTGTGCTGGAGCCGATGCTGTTGGTACTGCCGCCTGTGGTTTACCTTGGTAAGCCACGCCCGCTGGTCTGAAGTACTGTCCATACTGCTCTAGATCATAAGCCTCACCTTCAACAGATTTTGCAAATAATTCTGCAATTATTTTAATTTCTGCTTCTGATGGTTCTTTTGGTCTGAAGTCGCCTAGGTTATGTAAACCGTTTTTCTCGATTGCGGCTCTCTCTGCCTCATCAAGTGCTCTTTCTCTTCTTGACCATTTTGATGTTGAGTAGTCAGCGTATCCACCTTTAGTTGTTTTAGTAATTCTAAAGTCAACACCCTTAACGTAATCAGTAGGCATTTCTTCCATCTCTGGATCCATCAATGCACTTCTAATGATGTTAAAGATCTGAGGACCAATGATAAATCTTCTGATTGGGTTCTCAGGTTGTGTGTCCTCTGCTAGTGGATTTGTTGTTACAAACCCTTGGAAAATGTAACTTTTCTTTTTCCAATATTTCCTGCCCATGTCTTCCATGCTCTTGTCTTTGAACCATGGTCTAACTTCTGTTAGCACTGGACAAGTCTTTCCATACATCTCCATGCATGGTACTTGCACCGTTACTGGTCTTGAATCAGTCTGACCTTTGATACCTGCAAAAGGTAGTTTGATCATGTTTCTTTCAGTCCAGAAAAAAGTGTTGTTTGTGTCCTTATCTGGTAAGAACCTAACAACTGCTTCTGAGCCTTCTGATATATTCCAGTGTGGGTAGATGGCGTTGTCTCCGCCTGTTGATGAAGTGGAGCGATTCACTTCTTGAGATTTTAGTTTCGCCCTTATTTCAGCCAATGATGCCATAATGTAAGCCTCCTATATTGCCTATGTTTGTTGTTTGTGCCTAAGTGTATATTAGACGTATAGTACATAATATACAACTATATTTATCAGTTGTCTACTACTATTATTGGTAATATGGAGTTTTTATTATGAAAGGTTGGCTAGTGTCTTGATTCTGTCCAGTTCCGTGTTGATTGCTTCTGCTTCGTCGTGTGCTTCTGCTGGAACTTCCATTTCTTCTTCTGAGAAGAACTCTTCTAGTTGTAAGCCTGCCATCTCTATGGCATCTTTCAGTGTGTATTCCTCGTCGCCTACTTTGAACTTGTCTCCGGCTTTCATGCCTGCCGCCTTGGCTTTTTGTACTGCCTGTGCAAACTGATTGCCTTCGTTTGTTTTGTCTGCGTATTTTGGATCACCTGCCTGCATTCTTTGGTAAGCAGTTGTGTTCATTTTTTTGTCTGCTTTTGTTACATTAAGTTTAGTTGCGTTCTCTTTGTCCTTTTTTGCCATCTCAGGATCTCTTGGATAATTTCCCATTTTAGCATATTCGGCCACTTCCATTTCGCCTGCTCTTAATTTGTCAAAGTTTTTTCTTAAAAATTCTGTTGCCGCCTTCTCATCTTTTGATGCATATACTGTTTTTTCATTTCTGTCTAAAACATTGTACATCATCTTGCCGTCATCTTCACCCCTGCTCATTGACACGTAAGGTTTGATACCACCCTCGTCAATCATTGAGTCAACCCAACCTTCGAATGCTTCTGTCTCTTTTGCTTTGCCTTTTAAATCCTTCTTAGGTGCGAACGCTCCTGGTTCCATCCTGACTTGATCTGTGTAGCCTGGCTCTGCCTGCATTTTCTTGTAGTCGTCGATGTATCTCTTTGCCAACTGTACTGCGATCTTCTTGTTCTTGATGTAGTCTGGACTAGGTTTGAATGCCGCTGAATTCTCTTGTTCCATCTCGTCTGCAACTCTAGAAGCAAAGTTTGCCACTCTGTCTTCCTCGCCTGATTTGGTTAATAGTCTACTTGCTATGTCTGACAGTATAGAACTCAACATTGTGTTCTTGTTTGTGAATTTTGTTACTTTCAACATCTTGTCTGCAGAATCATCTTTTCTCAACACTAGTTTGTTGTCTGGATCATTTAAAAAACTTTGTACGACTGCACCGTGATCAACTGGTGGTTCCACTGGTGCGTCAATTGGTTCTGCATCTGGTTCTAGTTCGTTAACTTGTTTCTGGTGGTCAGTCCAAAAATCATTTGCCATATCTATTGTGCTTCCATATGTATCATTAAATTCTTCTGCGTCCATTGACTGAGCGTCATTGGCCATATCTTTATATTGTCCAAGATCTGTGATTCCATAAAGTTCTTGGAAATTTTTTGCGTGTGGATAGTGTCCTTCGTTTACTTGATCTTCTTTTTTGCCTTTTAGTTGTTCTATCATGTCGTCGAATGTCATTTCTCCATCATTATTATCTTTGGCCTTTTGGATTATTTCCATTGCTTTGTTAACATGCTCTTCACCTACTTCATCTGTTACAAAATCTGCAATTCTTTTTAGAACTTCTTGTTCTGAATTATTAATCAACATATTTTCTAATGTACCAAGTATTTCGTATTCTATTTGTATATATTTTAAACTTCCACCCTTGCCATAGGTGATAACGTCACTTGCTTTTGGTTTTAAATCTTTTAATTCTAGCTCACTCATTATTCTGTTGATAATTGGTAGTGCATCTTCGACTCTGCTGTCTAGGTTGGTCATTGTGAACTTCTCTCTCATTTTGTTTACAGTTTCATCGTCCAGTATCTGTTCTTCTGATGTTTTGAAATCCTTACTTGCGTTCTCGTAGTGTGTTTGGTTAGAAAGGTTCTTCATGTAACCTCTTAGGTTCTCTAGTTTCAATTTAGTTTGCTCAATAATATCACCTGCATTGTCGTTCAATTGATCTTTGTTGGTAACATATCTTGAGAATGAATTTAATTTTGCGATGTCCTCTGAAGTTGAAACAATGTGTTGTCCAAATTCATCATGTGGTCTTCCACCATTTGACACGTGTCTCATCATTGCCCTCGCACCTGCTAGGTGTGTCAGTGGATACTTGAATCTTTCACCGTCTTCGTTTTCTATGTATAGTGATTGTATCTGTCTTGATCTTGCACCTGGCACAGTCTCGTCAACTTTGCCTTTGTGTCTAATTATTAATTTTGTTTTTTCTAGGTTCTCGTATGAACGTTTCGCTGTGCCTGTTAAACCTTCTTTAACTTCGACACCTGCTAATTTAGTAATTCTTGCTAGTTCTTCTGACATCTCGTCAGTATTTACCGTTTTGTTCGTATCTGCAAGATTTTCATAGTCCTGCTTCGTTAGGTTGTTTTTCGTGATATCTCTGACATCGAACCTCAATTGGTGCTCAACAGCGAAGTCTTTTAACTCCTTAAGGAATGCATACCATTCATCCTTGCTGTCCTCGTCTATTTTGTTCACTAGATCCCTGTTGTAGTACACTTTCATGTTCTCTCCATCTGCTAGACTGACACTCACACTTCCAAATGTGTCTGCATCTTCCTGGAATTCAAACTCAAAGAATACAGCACCGGACGGGTCTGCCGTAGCGGCGCCATTCTCATCACCTAAACGTATGTTGGAAAACTGCGACCTAATCTTGTTGAATAAATCTACTGAGTTTTTTGGGTTCATATAGTGTATTTATTAACCTGTGAACGATCCAAATATGGGCATTGGGGTTATCTCACTTGTCCTGTCAGTCCATTTTTCGAATATTTTAGGGTCAAAATCTGCTAGAACTTTCATCATACGTGTCATAAGCAAACAAGAACTTACTAGGTCGTCGTGCTGTCCTGGCTTGGCCTTATATGATAATCCTGACGCAACAAAGTCTTTGAGTTCTGATATCAATAACTGCGAGTGGATTTTCATTTTATCATTCTCCACAAGCTCTTTGAATTTTGTACATGCATCAATTTTGTGTTTTGCAGTTGTATTGAATCCTCTCCTAAATTTACGTCTGTGGCCTTTTCTAATTGGTTCTGATAAAAACATACCTTGTATATTTTCTTCTCCTATGTCCATAACTCTCATGAGTGCGGCTTCTCCTATGGAATTATTTTCCATTGAATAGAATATTTGTGGAGTTGCTGTTGAGTCTTTCTCCATAATTGTGTCATGTATATGTTTGTTGATACCTTGCAGTATTCTCACTTGTTGGTTCATTGGTGTTTGATTGTGTTGCCATTCTCCTATTTGCTCAAACGTTGGTAGTTCGAACACCTGTATCGCGGCAAAGTCTCCACCTGTACCCATGCTAGGATCCAGTGATACCATGTATGTGTGTCCCGGTGTTGGCCTTTTGAACCAACGCACTTGACCTGTTGTTTCCAACGGAGGAATGCCTTCCATGTCTGCAAGTACTAAACTTGATATAAGCGTCTCATCAAAGATTAAGAATTCACATTCGTGTTCCCTTCTGAATCTTTCTTCACCTATTCTGGCCTTCTCTGCTTCCGCCCACGTTTCATCTCTGTCTGGGTGTTCTGACCAGTGTGCTTTCATGGCATAGAAACCGTTAGTGCCTACTAGTTTGTCATTGCCATACTCATCAAATCGTTTGTTGGCTTCTTTCCAGATCAATGCGAACTGATCTTCGTCACTGTTTGGTGTTGAAGTAATTAGGCATTTACCTCCAGTTGATAGTGTTGGAGATAGTGAAGTCCAAAACTCTTTGGCCTTCTCTGGTGGTTGCACGAACGCAAACTCATCGCAATATATTAATGTAAGTGACATACCCCTACCTGTGTTCTCTGTGGTCGTGGTTGCCATTATCTTTGATCCGTTGTCGAATTCTATCGAGTTCCTGTTGTATTGTGTAACACCTGCCTTGATCCAACTGGGCAACATCTCATAGGCATAACGCACTCTTGACATGATGTCAGATGCACCTGCGTATTTGTGTGCCGCGATTAGTATCTGTGAGTCTGGTCTGAACATGGCATACCATATAAGGTATCCTGACGCACAGGTAGTTTTTCCTGTCTGTCTTGGTAACATCGATATGCTGAATCTATGATCATTGTAGGCCTCTACTAACCTTTCTTGATATGGAAATGGTTGAAACCTCATCTCACCTTTTGTTGGATGTTGTATCTTCATGAACGTTTTCATAAAGAACAGAGGACCAGTTTTTGGGTCCATACACTTCTCAAGTTGTTCAACTTGTTCTTTCGTGTATTTGTGTTTCTTGTGCGCCTTTTTAATTTGGTCGCTATCTAATGATACATACGCCATAGTGTAGTATTTAACGCTGTGGTAAGGGGTAGAAAAGTATTACTTTGCTTCTTTATCCTTGATGGCTTTTTTCATTGGTTCTTTTTTATCGCCATCTTTGTCCATGTCCAAGAAGTCAGGTTTTGCTTCCATTTTAGCCGCTTTCTTGTAACCTTCTTTGAAAGCATCGTACTGGTCTCTTAAACTGTTAGCAAGGTCCTGCTCTGTGATCTTGTCTTCTGCCGCCATTGGGTTGTCACCCGGAGCAACTATTGGATGTGTTTTCTTCTGCCTGTTCAAACCACCTGAATGTACATTTACCAAAGTATCAGTGTCCATTGTCTTAGGTTCGTCTTTTTCTCTGTCTCCTGGAGAATTAGCAAACGTTTCTTCCTGTTTTTCGTCCTCAGGATTTTTAACAATGTCTCTCATTCTAGCCATGTCCATAGATCCTGCCGCGTCGTCGCTGTGATCATGTTCAGGTTCGTCTGCACCGATCATTTTAGGATCAACCTGTTGCACACCTGCAAGTTTTAATATCTGCATCATCATTGATGCTTCTTGTGGCGTGTCTGCTGAAATTTTAATATCTTCTTTCACAGTTTCTTTTTTGTCTTCTTTTTCTTCTTTGCCTGCCTTTTTATCTTGGTATGCTTTTAAGCCTGCTGGAATTTTGCCCTCTTTTGCTTCTTCACCTTCGTCGTCTTCCGAACCATTGATTGCATCGTAGAAACCTCTTAGGCTTTCCCCATGTTTATCCAAGAATTCTTTTCTAGACATTTTTTCTGCTTCACCATGTAGGTAGTCTTTCATTCCACCTTCTGTGACTTCTTTTGGATTTGTTTTTTCAACACTCTCCACAGCATCTTTGACCAATTCAGGTTTGCTTTCTGCTATCTCTTTTAATCTTGTTAACACGTCAATCATTTCCATAACTTATTTCCTTTTTGGGTCTGGGTGTGGGTTAGTTGATTTACTGAAAGGACTTGGTGTACTTTCTGTTTCTTTAGTTTGAATATTTTCTTTTTCTTTTGGATTCTCTTTATTTTCCACTCTGTCTTTTAATAATTCTTTTAACAATCCCATGTTTGCTTTTGTTGAATGGAAATCTTCACCTTTGACTTTTGGTGCATCTTTCATTTCAAGATCTAATAATTTGTTTTGATATTCTGATTTCTTAGCAACCTGCATGTCATCCTGATACTGTTCTGTTGGCTCGCCCGGTTTTCTCACAACCATGTGAGTTGCTGGAACTCTCAAAATGTCTGAAAGGTATTCTTTCATCACATTTGATGATGCTGGGTAATTTGTTGTCACGTCAAAGATTGTAACCTGCTCATTGCTTAAGGCAGGAAAATCAAGCGGCAGTGTCATGATAGGTGTTTTCTTGCCTGCTGACATGTTTGCAACTTCAAACTTCGCAAGTGCTGATTCTAGTTTAGAAGCGAAATCGTCTGCTAACGTGCCTGCTACCTTTACTTTGTAGTCATACGACTTTGCTGATTCTGTTAGATAGTCTTTAAACGTGCTCATATGCAATATTTAGTCTTTTTTCAGTAGTTTCTTCATCAATTCGTTACGGTCAGATATGACGAATCCGTCGCTTTCTTCTATAGGACCGCCGTCTTTGTTGCCGTCTTTGTCCAGTTTCATTTTCTTCAACTGTAATTCCACCATTTTGAGTTTCTTGTCTATTTTTGAACCTTTTGCGTCTATGGCATTACGTAGGAAATTACTTGCAACCTCAAATATACGTCCTGAATAACGTGAGTCAACGTTCATGCCCAGATCCATTAGGTTCTTGTAGCTCTCTTCGGACTCTATGGCCAGTTTGTCCAACTCTAGATCAGACAACTCTCCCAGTCCTTTTACCTGTGGCAGTGCGGCCGCAATCTTGTCAAACTCTGCGTAACTTTTTTGTAGATTCTTTGCTGTCTCAGGATCTACATTTTTCATTACATTTTTAGTTTGATCCTTGTTGGCACGGGCCTGCTCTTTTTTATCTACCTCTTTGAATGCTTCTTTTACGTTTGGTAAATTAAGAATATCTTCTAATTTTTTTGTCATCGTCGTATTTACTTACGTTTACCGTTGTGGAATAGTTGTTCTTCTGACACTACCCTAAATCTAATTTTTCTTTGCTTTGCGAATGCATTTGCGGCCTCCCATTTGGCCATGTTTATTACCACCTGTTTTTTCTTTGCTTGACTTTTGCCAGCGGATTCCATGTTGGTCTGACTCATGGGTTTTACTTCCACCATCTCTGCGTGTTTCCTACCGTTCTTGTCTTGATACACAATGAAAAAATCTGGAACGTATACTGTGTACTTTCCCGTGAAAGGATGCCTGTATGGGATTTTGATGCTCTCGCTGGCCCATTGGTACACGTTAGGATGTTCATCACACAGTCTCATGAATGCGTGTTCCCAACTGCTTCTGTATGTAGGAGTTTTTGTTCCAACATATTTGTCGCCGTTCTTTGGAGAGAACTTACCTCTTGCAAATCTGGGTAACATTAGTCTATGATGTTTCTAGATACAGTCTCTTTTGTTGTGAGTGTTTGCCTGACACCTAATCTGCTAGACTTGTATCTGTTGGCATTTAATATTATGGTTATCAGTTCTGAAAGCAAAGATGGTTTTGCTTTTGACAGTTGGTCTAATATCTCTTGTGGTTTGATGTTGTCTATCTTTGCCTGTGTAAGGATTACATATGCTGTGGACTCTGCAGACGTTCTGGTGAATCCTCTCTTAACAAAAAAAGCGACGGCGCTGTCATACTCTCCAACATTGAACTGATACTCCGATTGGTAGTTGTCGGTCGTTAATTTGTCTATCGACTCTTGTAGTCGGTCTTTATCTTTAGGTGGTAAGTTAGTATAAAAATCTGCCATTATAAAGTTGCTTTCTCTGTTGCTATCTCAACATCTTGTGATTGTCTCGATACTTTTATATATCCTTCTGTGACCAACTTTCTAACATCTGTTATGACCTTGCTGGTGTACACATTCTTAATACTATCTGAAGCGGCCTCATACTCAATATTTGATTCAGCAGGAGTAAGTCCTTTTCTTGAACCAATGTCCTTAAAGTATATGCCTGCCGCTATCTCGTTTTTGGTCGCACTGTCGTTGGATACAAGTTTGAACACTTCATCTGGACCTAGGAAGTTTGTAGTATCTAGACCCGGTAGAGTTGTAACCATCGTGTTGTTTTGATTTGTTTTGTTGTCAGGAGTGCCTTTAGCACTGGCAATAAGAGTTCCTGCGGCAACCACAGCACCAACAGAAAACGCTCCTATGGGGTTGTCTATAGATCCTGCCTGTTTGCCAACTTCTAATATACCTTTTTTTGCAATACCTTTCAGTTCTGCTTTGATATCTTTCTTCTTTATTTTTTTAGCGTTGTTGTAGGTGTTTGATGCTGATAGAATGGCTCCTAGTATGTTACCGTTTTGAACATTTCTCATCACCGATCCTATTCCGTCTACTACACCGCCCGGTCCAAATATAGAATTTGTTCCGCCACCTAATACTGAAAGTGGTGATGGTTCGTTGTCATATCTCACTGTTGCAAATCCAGGAACAGAATTTTTGTTGACTATGCCTGATTTGTAAATCACTGTTTCGTATAGTATCTGCATTGTGTTTGACAAAATACCTCGACCGTCTGTTTGATCTAGGTTATCATGTGCGAAAGATCCTATCACAGGGTTGACCAAAGTCATCGAAGTAAATCTCTGTTTGTGTAGGACAAATATCTGTATGCCCCTAAGGTATGGTGCTTTTCTTTTCTTAGGCGTGTCCATACCAAACTTGTTAGTTCTTACAGACTCAATACCGTCGTATGCATTATCTTTAGTACCGGCTATAACCGTGTCAGAGTTCATTGATATTGAATCTGCTATATGATATTCGTAATATTTCTTCCAGAAAGCATTGACGGTGTCTGCGTGGTCATCATGGAATGTTATGTTGACCGGTTCGTAAGCGATTCTAGTTGCATTGTACATTTTTTTGTTGTACTGAGTTTTTTCCTCATAACTTAAATTATACTTGGGCAGATCACAGGCTTTGACCAACATGTTCAGTTCGTATCTTTCCTGAGTACTGAATGCTCCTATGTGTTGAGATTCATCTAGGTCAAAAACCACATGGAACAGAAACTTCTGTTTTGGCATCAATTGATAGTTGTTATCAACATACAATCTAGATGCGTGTCTGTAGTCCTTCAATCCTGGAAGGTTATCTTGGAATCCTTGTAAGAGATCGTTTATCTTTGGCATACTGTTATTTATAGTCACAAAAAAAGCGCCTATAAAGACGCTTTTTCTGTTATAATTGCTAACTTAATCTTGTGTATTACTGTCCACCACCAGTACTTAATGTACCAATTGTTCTCGCAACTGCTGTTCCAATTCCTGTTCCTTGTGGAGTTTGGATAGCATTGTCATATCTAATTGACATGGTGATAGTTACTGGCTCTGAAGTTTGGTATGCTAATGAGTTGTAGTTAACGTTCTCAACGTATGCACCGTATAATTCAAATGTTTCTAATACATTTGGTGCACTCGCTCCGTTACCACCGTCTAGCATTTCAATTCTAGCAGTAAATTTGTAATCAATACCCGATGCCGCCGAACTCTGTTCAAAGAAGTCGAACTGTTTCTGGATCTGTTCACCAACAAGTTTTGTTACTGAGTTGTTGACGTCATCTCTCAAAGTGATTGTGATCGGTTCCCAAGTGTGTTTACCAGCAGTGTAAACTTTTGAGTTGTATACATCTAGTGTCACTGTGTCAAAAGTCAGGTTTGGTCTTGTTATATCTACTACTTGTTTTGTTAGTTCTGACCTTGGTGTTGATACTCCAAAATTTTCCAGGATCGCTCTAAAACGATATTGTAGTTTCGGCATCAACAAGCCTTGTGATGCACTACTCTGATCGTTTGCTAAAGGTACTGTAAATTTTGATAATGTTGATATTGCCATGTGTTTCTCCTATTTATCGAAAATTAGTTCCCTAATTTTGCAATTTCTCCTGTGTTTTTGATTCTTAATGGTATGTAAATGAACTCAACTGATTTGATCGGTTCAATTGCTATATCCACATACAATTCGTTTCTGTCAATCCTTGTAGGTGTGTTGTTTGTGTCATCACATACTACTAGGAAATCGTATAACGCTCTTTGTCCAACAAGTTCTAACATGAAAGACTCGATCGCACCTTTGATCTCATTCCTTGTTAGTTCATCATTTGGTTCAAATATGAACGGTTTAGCAATGGCATCCAGTTGTGATCTTAGATACACTGCTAGTCTAGAAACGTTTATTCTATCTAACGCCGAACTTGCTGATGTTTTAGTCAAGTTACCGAAGTTAACAATACCTGCTCCACTAAAGAATGTGATTGGGTTTACTTTAACTTCATGCATAGAATCTCTCACTGACTCCGTAACAGATATTGTTTGGAACTCTCCTGACGCTGTGTCAATGTAACCAACTGATGTAGCATTGTCAACAATACCTCTTCTTGTTCCTGATGGTGCGAACCATGGGAAAGCGATGTTATCATTGTTTGCTAGTGTTCTCATCATCATGTGTGATGGTGGAACAACAATCGATTTACCTGTGTTGTCAGTTGTTGATCCTGATGGATAAAACACACCCAAGTAATCACTTGCACTTACAAGTCCGTCTTCACCGTTGTCCAGTGCCGCCGCCGAGTTGTTAGCCCAATCTTGTATTTTAGTTGATGTGCCCTCTAATCTCAATGGAGTGTCACCTACTACAAATGCAGTGTTGTTTCTGTCTGTGTTTAAGTTAATCATGTTTGCAATCAACTCTGGATATCCAGGTGTAGCAATAACGTTGAAGCCTCTTTGGTCTTCTCTGATTGCTTGGTTAGTGTCGATTTCTGATTTTAATTGTTCAACAATCACTTTTCTCTGTGCTTTTCTACCAAATGTACCAGATCCGTCTGCGTTGTTGCTTGATTTAGTCACCCATCTGTCTGGGAAGTATGTAGCAACAGATTCGTTACTTGCTCTGATGTTACCTAAACCTGCTGATCCTGATCCTGGATATTTCGTAGTTGTGATGTAGTTGTTTTTGTATTCTTTTACATTGTAACCAGATCTTCTTGTGTTCCAAAGCATTATTCCTTGTGGGTATAGGTCTGGGTTTGGAGCATCTGGATCCAAGAAACCATCGCTCAATAAACTTTTGATTGTGCTGAATGTTCCTGCACCGCCTGTTGACAATGAATCTGCCTTGTCAGCCGCTGTGTGTAATCTAGCGTCAGCAAAAACAATACCGTCTTCTGTTGTTTGGTCTGCTTTGTCAACTAGTTCCCACGCCGCACCAGTTGTAGTAACTGCTACTTGGTTCGCTGTGTTTGTAGAACTTAAAGTTGCTGATGTGTTGTATTTGTAAAGTTTTGGATAGTTTTCTAAGTCACCAGTG
>Ga0181422_1000588_pt1 | contig 11748 bp, 13 predicted proteins | sample 45SPOviralmetaG_FD_130147 | JGI IMG/M metagenome (GOLD analysis project Ga0181422, IMG submission 130147) | Marine viral communities from the oligotrophic San Pedro Time Series (SPOT) site, San Pedro Channel, CA, USA - 45 SPOT_SRF_2013-07-18 | ecosystem: Environmental > Aquatic > Marine > Strait...
CCGAATTTTTTAAAAAACCTGAAATCATTTCGAATACTTTTGTTTCGATTCATGCAAATCAAAGAATGATGACTTCAGATAAAGAGCTTCAACCTTTTTTTGCAAGCTTTGGTATTCCTGAAGATCAATACCAATCTTTATTTAATTCTTTTGCAATGCAAAACAAAATCCGCAGAGCAGATACTTTTGGACTCAAATATGAAATCCGTGGTGTACCTGCTTTTATCGTCAATGGAAAATACAAAGTATCAGCTTCACGACAGGTTGGAACTTCCGAACTTTTAGATGTAGTTGATTATCTTATTAATTTAGAAAGGAAATAACATGCGATATAAATCAAACCTATTCATTCCAGGCCATACTCTTGACCGTTTGGATCGTGGACTAAACAGTAATGCCAGTGCATTAATTATCGATCTTGAAGACGGTTGTCCTGAGAATAAAAAAATTGAAGCTCGTGAAGAATTGATCGGTTTGCTAAAGAAAGGGAACGTTTTTACTAAACCACTCTTTATTCGTGTAAACGATGCAATGAATGAAAATGGTAGGCAAGATATAGATGCTCTATCCGATTACGAAAGTCAAATTGAGGCAATCATTTTGCCTAAAACCCAAAGCTTTGATTTCTTGGCAACGCTTGCTCCTATGATTGCTTTTGAAAATAAATTAGTGCCTTTGATTGAAACTCCTAGAGCGGTAGATACAGTTACTCAAATTGCAGCCTTTAAAGGTGTGATTGGTTTATTTTTTGGAGCAGCTGATTTTTCTGCAGGTATGGGTTCTAAATTAGCATGGGAACCACTTTTATATGCCAGACACAAAGTTGCCTTGGCTGCTGCAATGTATAACTTGTTTACCATTGATGCGCCTTTTTTCTACATAGATAATGAAGAAGGGCTAAAAGAAGAAGCAGAAAAGGTAAAAAATCTCGGGTTTACTGGAAAAGCAGCGATTCATCCCTCACAAATAGATTTCATCAACGATGCCTTTGAACCAACTAAAGAAGAAAAAGAAGAAGCTAAAAAAGTTCTTGAGGAATACCAAAAGATGGATGGCGGCGCTGTTAAAATAGATGGCAAAATGGTCGATGAACCCATTGCTGAAGCAATGAGATTAAAATTATCTTTAGGAGATAAAGAAGAAAAGGAGGACTAGATGTCAAAGTCCAGCAAAGATTTAGGGAATAATAGATTTAGAGAATCTTTCGGTCGTTATTTTGAAGAATTCGAAGTAGGCCACGTCTATGAACATCGTCCGGGACGAACCATAACCGAATCAGATAATACTTGGTTCACTCTTTTAACTATGAATACGCACCCTTTGCATTTTGATAAGGAATATGGGAAAGCAACTGAATTTGGAAAAAATCTGGTTAACAGTACTTTTACAGTAGCTGTCATGGTTGGCATGAGTGTTAGCGATATCAGCCAAAAAGCCATTGCTAATCTTGGTTGGACCGATATTGTTTTACCCCATCCATTGTTTGTCGGCGATACTCTTTACGCGGAGTCAGAAGTCTTAGAAACTCGTCTTTCAGAATCAAGAAAAAATGCTGGTATTGTTACTGTAAAAACACTTGGCAAGAATCAAAATGGCGATGTTGTAGCTTCTTTTAAACGCTCAGCTTTAATTCCAACTAAAGGAAATGCTGTAGACGATAAGATCGATTATTAACTTGAAGCAGTCTTTAAAAAGCATAAAAGTCCTCGATTTAACCCACATGTTGGCGGGTCCTTATACAACAATGATTTTGGCTGATTTGGGTGCTGAAGTCGTGAAAATCGAACAGCCAAAGACGGGAGATATTACAAGAAACCTTCTTAAAGACGATCCGAAATATTCTTTGGATGGAATTGGTGCTTACCATTTAACTTTAGGCAGAAACAAAAAAAGCGTTGAATTGGATCTTAAAGGGGAAGAAGGTTTAAAACTATTTAAAGAATTGGTTTCAGTTGCAGATGTGGTTGTAGATAATTTTAGCCAAGGAGTAACCAAGCGACTGGGTATCGATCATCAAAGCTTAAAAAAAGTAAACCCAGAAATTATTACTTGCTCCATTAGCGGATTTGGCGATACTGAAGTCAACCGTCCGGCATACGATAATCTCATTCAAGGTTATGCTGGAGCAATGTCCATCACAGGAACAGATAAAGAAAATCCCGTTAAGTCAGGCATACCGATAGCAGACCTAGGTGCCGGACTCTATGCTGTGATTGGAATTTTAAGCGCTTTACAGTCTCGAGATAAAAACGATTCAGGTGAGCATGTGGATATTTCGATGTTGGATACACAAGTAAGCTTATTAACATATATGGCTACCATGCATTTTCTTTCAGGCGAAGATCCAGAACCGATCGGGAATCAACACATGAATCATGTACCATTCAATTCTTACAAAACTTCTAATAGCTTTATTCAAATAGGAGTGGTTGCTGAAGATTTTTGGCCGAGCCTTCTTAAGGCTCTTGATCTTAAGCAACTGGATACAGAAGAAAATAAAGTTAGGATTGGTCGTTTAAAAAATAGAGAAATTATCGATCAAGCCGTGCAGGGTGTTTTTATCACCAATACAACGGAGTACTGGTTAAAAATATTACAAGAGCATCGCGTACCATGTGGCCCTATCAATACTCTATCGGAAACATTTCAGGATGCAGATCTTTTGAAAAGAAATATGATCGTAGAGATTCTTCAAGATAGTGGCGCAACTGTAAAGATGCCTGGTAACCCAGTAAAAATTTCTAATCATGACGAAGAATTCAAACGCGCACCGATTCTTGGCGAACACACCAATGAGGTTTTTAAAAACTGGCTAGATAAAGATATTTCAGTCGAGGAAGATTAAATTTTTAGCCTCTTTTCAGAAATAAATTTGAAGATTACACTTATTTGAGTTTTTAAGGAGATAAAAAATGGATGCAGAAAAATTAAGTCAATTAATGCAAAAGGTGATAGGCGATGCAGCAGGAGCAGTCGGTTTGTTACTAGCTTACATTGGGGATCAATCTAAGGTTTATACGACAATGGATGAACTAGGCCCAGCAAGTGTGAAAGAGATAGCAGATAAGGCAGGTCTTGATGAAAGATATTTAAGAGAATTTCTTTCTTCAAATGCGGCAAATGGCTACGTTACTTTTGAACCAACAGAAGATAAATTTTCTCTTTCACCAGAACAAGCGGCGGTATTTGCCAAAGACGGTGAACCTACTTGTTTGCAAGGTTATTTCCAAGCAATAGTTGGTCAATATGCAGAGCATGAAAAAGCTGTAGAAACTTTTCAATCGGGGAAAGGAAGACCTTGGGGAGAACATCATCTATGTTGTTTTTGCGGTACGGATAGATTTTTCAGACCTGGTTATGTTGGAAATTTAGTTAGCAATTGGATTCCATCCTTGACGGGAGTTGAAGACAAGCTTAAAGCTGGTGCTAAAATCGCAGATATTGGTTGCGGGCTAGGTTCTACGTCTATCATCATGGCTCAGACTTACCCCAACTCAACAATTCACGGTTATGATTTTCACGGTCCATCTATAGAGGAGGCTAGTGCTAGAGCAAAGGAACTCGGACTAAATAATATTGAGTTCCATGTATCTGATGCAAGAGAAATTCCAGATAATGGATATGATTTTGCCTGCATTTTTGATGCTCTCCATGATATGGGTGATCCTATTGGTGTTGCCAACCACATAAAAAATGTTCTTTCTGATGAAGGAACATTTATGCTAGTGGAGCCAGCTGCAGCGGATAATTTAGAGGACAATTTGAATACATTTGGAGGCTTAGCATATGGCTTCTCAACAATCGTATGTGTTCCTACTTCTAGAGCTCAAGATGTTGGTCTTTGTTTGGGTGCACAAGCCGGTCCAAAAAGACTTACGGATGTTTTGAATTCTGCAGGATTTAATCACGTTAGAGAATCAGCTCGAACTGGAACAAATATGGTTTTCGAGGTTAAGCAAGCTTGATGCAAAGCGAAAACAACTTTTTTGAAAAAGCTCTACTTGTTCAGGTAGAAACTACGAAAGTTAGACGTATCTTAAATTTTGAAAACTCTTTTGAAGAGTTTAAAGATCTAGCGCGCTCGGCAGGCGCTAATGTATTGGGCGAAATCAAAGGAAAGCAGGAACTCGCATCACCCAGATACTTTATTCAAAAAGGAAAGCTGGAAGAAATCAAGCAAGCACTGCATAAAGACAAAATTGATCTAGTCATTTTCAACCATGCTTTGTCGCCATCACAAGAAAGAAATATCGAGCATTATCTGAAAGCAAGAGTTTTAGATAGAACTGGATTGATCCTGGATATTTTTGCCAAACGTGCTTTTAGTCACATCGGAAAACTTCAAGTTGAGCTTGCTCAGTTATCTCACTTGGCAACAAGACTGGTTAGAGGGTGGAGCCATTTAGAGAGACAAAAAGGTGGAATTGGTTTACGAGGACCAGGAGAAACGCAACTTGAAACAGATAGAAGATTAATTGGCAACAGGATCAAAGCACTTAAGAAGAAACTTACAAAAAGCCATAATCAAAAATCTTTAAATAGATATGCGAGAAAAAAAGGGAAAAATAAAATAGTGGCATTAGTTGGTTATACCAATGCAGGCAAAACAACACTTTTCAATACTTTAACGGGTGGCGAAGAATATAAAGCCGATCAGCTTTTTGCAACTTTAGATTCAGTTACGAGGAAAAATCTCAGCCCCGGCAGTAGAGCAATACTTTTTACAGATACAGTAGGTTTTATTTCAGAAATACCCACAGAGTTAATTGAATCTTTTAAAACCACTTTAGATGATCTCAGGTCCGCCGATTTACTAATTCACTTAATCGATGTAAACGATCCGGAAAAAGATCTTAAACAAAAAGAAGTTTTAAGAATTTTAAAAGACTTAAACGTTGATGATATCCCACAACTCTTAGTCAATAACAAGGTAGATAATCTTCCTGCTGGAAAACAACAAGAATTAGAGTTTCAAAATCCTGGAGAACTTTATATTTCAGCAGAAAAAAATATTGGAATTGAATCTTTGAAAGAAAAAATAATGGAACAAACTAGCAATGGACTATTTAAAGGCTGGGTTTCAGTTTCTCATACCGCATCTGCTACACGCGCGAAACTTTATGAAGAGGGGTGTGTAAAGGATGAGATCAGCAAAGAGTCAGAATGGCATCTCAAATTGAATGTTGGAAACGATTTCCTTACAGAGTCTATAAATTCATCTGAATTAAAAATCTTATTCAATGAAGAACAAGAAAACCTTGAGGCTGGTAAGCCAGTCAGTACTTAAACCAAAGATCTTTTATTTCAAAGGCAAAAGTTCTGAACCACTGAACATCTAACCCGATACTTAAAATATTTATAAATAAGCTTAAACTTTTCTTTTTACTAGAATTAAAACTATTTATGCAGAGGTCTATAATCGCATCATGAAAAAATTATATCTTGCTTTGTTTTCGCTTATTTTATCTTCTACAGCGGTTCCCGCGGACATGCGTGAAGACGCAATTCGTGACCGAGTTTCTTCTGTAGCCAGTGTATGTTTAAAAACAGATGACTGCGGAATAGAATCTTCTGGGCCCGGCTATAAAGTTGCTTTGAATACTAGTATGGCAGCTGAACCTGTTACCTCAAATAAAGTAAAATTATCTGAAGGAAGTGTGCACGAAGTAAAAATGCTTAACTCTGGAGCAGATGGAACTATGGTTTTTGAACCTCCTGTTTTAAAAGTATCAGTTGGAGATACAATAAATTTCGTTCTTGTCGATCCAATGCATAATTCAGCTTCTTTTCCTAATATGATTCCATCCAATGCAAAGAGTTGGAATGGAACTATCAACGAGGGTATCAGTGTCACGTTAGATGCAGAAGGTGTATACGTTTACAATTGTACGCCTCATGCAATGATGGCTATGGTTGGCGTCATTCAAGTAGGAGAAGCAGTCAATTTAGATGAAGTAAAGTCAGCTGCGAGTCAGATAAAATCTACTTTCGTGATGAATCAAGAAAGATTAGATGACTATTTATCCAGACTGTAATTATTTTGCTTAAATCATTTTTTTACTTTTTAATAATTTACTTTCTTTTCAATTCTTCTTTAATCTTCTCTGAAGAAAAACCTTCAAGAGACGGTAATACTGTTTACGATGTTGCCTGTGCCGTTTGCCATCAAAATGGTTTAGCAGGGGCCCCAATTTTTGGAGATAAATCTTCATGGGGCTATAGAGTCAATAAAAGCCTAGATGAGCTAACTTTAAGTGTTAAAAATGGCCTCAGGGGAATGCCTGCAATGGGTTTATGCATGAATTGTACTGACCGAGAACTAGAAAGCGCAGTCAGTTACATATTGAATTCTTTATAGACTCTCTATTCCTTTCTCTAGGTTCCACCATGATTCAATGTCAATGTCAGCTGGCTTTTTCCCTTGTGGCCACTTTCCATCTAGTAAGTTTAACCACACAGCTTTCATTCCTAAATTCATAGCAGCTTCAACATCATTTTCTGGGTGATCACCCACATGACAGACTTCCTCAGGCTGTAGTTGCATTATTTCTAGAGCTTCTTCAAACATCTTCGCGCCTGGTTTACTATCGTTTACCATTTCGGCATTCAGATAAAAATCAAATAAATGATCAATCTTTAAAGTTTCAATGCTGGCATTTCCATTGGTCAAAACACCCAATGTGTATTTATTTTTTAATGATTCAAGAACTTCTATAGTTCCATCGAAATATGTAATATCGTGACGAAGTTTTAAAAAAATATCGAAAGCATCTTTTGACGTAGCTTTTGCATCTTCATCAGGGACACCATTTTCTAACAATAAAGTCTCTATAACTTTTATGCGTAGTTCAGATAAGCGATGTCTGAGAGAATTATCTTTAGCGATGAGTTTTTGCCACATTTTTTGTTCCTGCTCTGAGAACAACACTTTAGACATATTTGGAAATTTATCGATGATCCAGTTATTGGATTCTTTATGCGCATGGATGATGACTTCACGAAGGGGCCATAAGGTATCGTCGAGATCAAAAGTTACTGCTTTAATTTTCATTTTTTATTTTTTGCATGAGGGTGGCTTTTATCATAAACCTTAGCCAAATGCTGGAAATCCAATTTTGTATATATTTGAGTTGTACTTAGATTAGCATGTCCTAATAATTCTTGAACAGCTCTCAGGTCTCCACTGGATTCCAAAATATGGGTTGCGAAAGAATGTCTCAACATGTGGGGATGAATGTAAGGCAAGCCTCTGTCTTGACTAATTTTTTTAAGTCTAATTTGCACTGTCCTTGGACCTAGTCGATTACCCTCTTTATTAACAAAGACTGAAGTTTCATCTTGATTGGCTATGGTTGTTCTATGTATGAACCATTTTTCCAAAGCCTCAATTGCCTTAGAGCCAACAGGACAAAGCCTTTCTTTATTACCTTTACCTAGGACTCGGCACATTTGTTCTTCCAGTAAAAGATCTTTTAAGTTTAAGGAACAAAGTTCTGAGAGTCTTAATCCTGAAGAGTAAATCAATTCCATCATCGCTTTATCTCGATGTTCTATCCAACTTTTTGGTTCAAAATTCAAGAGTTTATCGATCATGTCGGTATCTAAGGCTTTAGGTAGAAGGGCATCTTGCTTAGGTGCGCTGATACCAACTGTTGGATCGTTTATGAACTTGCCTTCTGATTTAAGAAATTTAAAAAAACTTCTAAGGGTAGATAAAATTCTAGCTAGACTTTTCGGATTAAGTCCCTTTCTTCTGTGCAGACCTAAAAAATTTCTTAAGAGGTGATTATTAACTTTGGTAATATTTATAATTTTATTTTCAGCCAGAAAGACTTCAAATTTATTTAAATCATTTTTGTAACTCTTAAGAGTATGTTCTGAATAATTACGATTATCTTTAAGAAAGCTTAAAAAAGATTCTATTAATTTACTAATCTCGGTTTTCAATTAATCTGTCTATTTGATGGCTTAAAACTTCAACTATAAAACTTAGAAACAAAGTATCTTGTTCGGGAGTGTATTTTTCATCTTCCGAAGAACCTAGTATGAAAATTCCTGCAATTTTTTCAGAGTTCAGTTTTGCGATAACTGCTTCTTTGATATTAGATTCTCCACCGAAAGTAAGTGAGGTGATTTCATGAGAAATCTTCCCTAAAAAAACATCTACTTCTTTAAAAATATTAGAAAAAGTCTCAGTAGCTATCTCCGGCTCAATTATTCTTTTTTCAGGTACTCGATATAGTTCTTCTTGAGTAAAGAATAATAATTTACACTTTTCCGTGCCAAGCTCTTTAGTAAAAAAACTTTCTGTAGCTGTTAACAAATTTTCTAAGTCTTCGGAATTCAGAATGATGCTTATCAGTTTTCTAACCTTTGCAAAAAGTAGCTCATTCACATTTGCGTTGAAAATAAAATCCTTGAGTTGTGTGCTGGTTGCTAAATTCTTGGATTTTATGAATTCAACTTGCTTTTCAATAAAGCTTACTGCTTCACCGGATTCGTGTCTTATCTCAAGGTATTCTATAGCTTCTGGATGATCTATAAAAAACTCAGGATTTTCTTTCAAGAAGTTTACGACCTCTTCGGGTTTTAGAGATTTATTAAAAAGTTTCATTTTTAAAAATTCAATAAAACATCTTGTTTTCTGTATTCAGCACTTCCTTGAAGTAGAACTTTTGATTCATCTAAATCCACTTTAGTGAATACCTGTCCTTGATGAAAGTTTATTTTTAACTCTGAGCTGAGTTTTTTTTGAATGACACACGCAACAGCTGCCGCACAAGCGCCACTGCCACAAGCTTGAGTTTCACCAACTCCCCTCTCAAAGACTCTTAAATTTATTTCATTTGAGTTTTTTATTTGAATAAAGCCAACATTGATGCCATTTACGAAAAAAGTACTTTCTTGCAAAAATGTTCCAAACTTTTTCACATCCACGTCAAATTCATCATTAAAAATTACAGCATGTGGATTGCCTATAGAAACTGTGAAACATGAAATTTTTTTATTTTCAAATTCAACTTCGAATATTTGCTCATTGTTATTGAGACCAATTTCTTGAGGGGAGAGTGAAAATATATTTTCCACCACAAAATCATTTTTATCTCTTTTAACTGAAACAAGATTTGTACCTATAAGAAGCTTCACATCTTCATTGATCGATATTTCTCTATCGGCTAAATATCTGGCAACACATCTCATCCCATTGACACAATTTTCTGCTTCACTTCCATCTTGGTTAAATATTTTTACTGAAAAATCTGCAATTTCTTTTTCTGGAGGTTCTATAACTAGCACTTGGTCAAACTCAAGGAAATCATCCTTATCGATAAATTTAGAGATGCTTTTTTTGGAGAAAGAGAAATTTTGCGTTACTGAATCTACAACTATGAAGTTATTTCCTAAAGCCTCCATAAACTGGATTAATGGCATTAAATTTCCTCTTCTTTAATAAGGTCATCAAAAGTCTCAGCTTTTCTAATGACTTTATGATTTTCTTCATTAACTAGTATTTCAGCAGGTTTGAGACGGGTATTATAATTAGAACCCATGCTCGAGCCATATGCGCCAGCTGAATATACTGCTAAAAAATCTCCGCTAGTTGCATTCACTTCAAATCCCGCACCAAAACTGTCAGCTGTCTCACAGACAGGACCAACAACAGAATAAAGATCTTTTTTTTCAGAAGATTCCAATAGATTATCTATTTTGTGCCTTGCGCTATAAAGAGAAGGTCTCATCAAATCATTCATGCCAGCATCGACAATAAGAAACTTTTGACTACCATTCTCTTTAATGCCCAGTACTTTAGTTATCAAAACTCCAGCTTGAGCAACAATGGAGCGTCCTGGCTCTAGTGTTAAGTTATATTTTGAAGAAAAGTTCTTTAATTTTTTTATGAGTTCGTCAGGTGAAAAATTCTTTTCTAATTCATAGTCAATAGCTAAGCCACCGCCTACATCTATGTGATCTATCTCAAATCCTAAAGAAGTCAATTGATCCGCTAATTTTTCAAGCTTTTCATATGCTTCAACAAGTAAGTCTGAATTAGTTATTTGAGATCCAATATGAGCTGACACACCTACTAAATTAATTTTTTCAACGCCATACCTTTTTGCCAAGATTAGAGCCTCTTCTTCAGAAATACCAAATTTGCAGTCGGCCTTACCAGTTTCAATATAAGGATGAGATTCCGCAGCAATATCTGGGTTTATCCTAAAAGAGATTCTTGGTCTTTTTTTAAGTTCCTCCAGCAGTTCCAATTCATATTCAGATTCTACGTTGATGGAAAATATTTCTTGATCACAGGCCAGTTTCAATTCTTCTTTATTTTTACCCACTCCAGAAAAAACAATTTTCTTTGGATCTGCACCAATTTTCAGAACTCTTTTCAATTCACCCCCAGAGACCACGTCAAAACCCAAGCCTTCATCTTTTATCAAAGATAAAATACTTAAATTACTGTTAGCTTTTACTGCATAACAAGCAAGGTCAGAGGAAGATAAGTTTTTTTTATAAGAGCGACAATTTTCTCTAATTGATTCAACAGAATAAGCGTAATAGGGCGTTTCTAAGCTTTCACTAAGCTCAAGTAAATTTGTATCTTCCATATATAAGATACCTTCCTTAAAATTAAAATGCTTCAAATTCATTGATTTCTTTTTCTTCAGGTAAATATAAAGGACCTTTTATGCCACATGAGCTAAAAAAGCCGAAACATATTAGACATAACCCAAGTAAAAAAATTTTCATTTCTTTAAATAGTCTTTTGCTCTCTTAATTTCTTTTTTTATTTGTTGCAAAGCAGTTCCTCCAATTGAAGTTTTTGCTTGTACAGAGTCATTGGGATCAATGTAATCAAAAACATCTCGAGAGATCTTGTTTGAAATTTTCTTAAATTCATCGAGTGACATTTCAAATAATAAAAGATCATTTTCTTCTGCATATTTCACTGCGCTCCCAGTAATCTCATGAGCTTCTCTAAACGGCACTCCTTTGATTACCAAATACTCAGCAAGATCTGTTGCAGTTAAGAAATCATCATAAACATCAGCGAGCATTTGATCATTGTTGAAAGACACTCCTTTTATCATTTCATTCATGATGCTCAATGCTTCATTAGCAAATTCTATAGAATTAATTATAGGTTCCTTATCCTCTTGATTATCTCTGTTATAAGCCAAAGGTTGATTCTTCATTAAGCTTAATAACGTCATTAAATTACCTATGGTTTTAGCAGATCCTCCTCTCACTAATTCAGCCATATCAGGATTTTTCTTTTGCGGCATTATCGAAGAACCTGTGCACAATTCTTCAGGCAATTGAGCATAATTGAACTGAGTTGAAGACCAAATAATCAGTTCTTCACATATTCTTGAAAAATGAATTGCCATCACACTTACATTGAAAGCAACTTCTAAAGCAAAATCTCTATCGGAAACAGCATCTATAGAATTTCTTGTAACCGAATCGAATCCCAAAGACTTAGCTAGTTTTTGCCTATCTAATTTAAATCTGTTGCCAGATAAAGCTCCAGAACCCAGCGGACTGATCTTAAGTTGTTTTTTTGTTATTAAAAATCTTTCTAGATCTCTTTTCATCATTTCATGCCAAGACATAAGATAATGCGCCAAACTAATCGGTTGAGCATTTTGCAGATGGGTAAAACCTGGCATTAGAGTTTCTAATTCTCCTTCTGCTCTTAGAATCAAATTTTTCATTAAACTTTTTAATAATGATTCAATCTCA
>Ga0181422_1000589_pt1 | contig 11737 bp, 8 predicted proteins | sample 45SPOviralmetaG_FD_130147 | JGI IMG/M metagenome (GOLD analysis project Ga0181422, IMG submission 130147) | Marine viral communities from the oligotrophic San Pedro Time Series (SPOT) site, San Pedro Channel, CA, USA - 45 SPOT_SRF_2013-07-18 | ecosystem: Environmental > Aquatic > Marine > Strait...
ACTTTAGAGATGCCAAAAAAAATGAATGATGATGAAATAAAAGCATATTATGCAAAATTCGGTATTGTTGTTGAACCTTTTAAAAGAAAACTGGAAAGGTATAAAGATAGTTTTTCGGTTCGACAGAAGCAAAAAGCAAAAGGGATTACTGATACAACTGATGTAAAATTGATGGGAATATCTAAAGATGCGAAAACAAAAATAGACAAGTTCCTATCTGGTTTTGGAAAAGAAAATGTAAAAGCAAAAGTAGCAGCACGACCTGCAGAAAAATCTGAAATCGCTAAACCTAAAGCAAAGCGATGTCCTAAAGGGTCAAGAAAGGACAAAAAAACTGGAAAATGTGTATAAAACAATATAAATACAATTTATTCAATTACTTATGTGAAAACATCATTGCTCCTATAACTCAGTAGGTAGAGTGTTCCGCTGTTAACGGAGAAGTCCTAGGTTCGAACCCTAGTGGGAGCGTTTAGTTTATTTAAAATGATTTTTGAACTTTAAATAAACATTTAAGAATTTTATCTTTGTTAATATTATAAATGACTCAACTTTTCTCCGCTTCCGAAATACAACATCTCCCACAAAGTGTTCTTAGTGTAAAATCTAAGAATGGTTTAAATGCTGCGTCGACCGCTGGTTCGTCGCCAGTCCTTGATTTTGATCTTCATGGTTCTATAGGATATTACCTCGCCAGTGACCTATGTCTATCTTTTGATTTTGATTACACTTCTACTGATGGTATAGCATACAATCTTCGTCCCCAGAACAATATGGGTATGGGTGGTATGATTAATCAAATCAGTATTTACAGTCTTCAAGATGGTGTACTCCTCGAAGAAATTCAAGACGCCCACATTCTCAACGCTCTTCTTATGTCGCACAATAATGGAAGTGACCGTGACGTACAAGATGGTACATTCAAACGTATGTCGGTAACAGAATGTTATACCAATGATTATCAAGAAATAAGTCCTTTTGTTTCTCCTAACGCTCAACCTGCGACCCCCACCGTTTCGAACGCAACCCCTGTATATCAATCGCAAAAAATTCAATTACCTATTCGTCTTTCGAGTCTTCTCAACAGCGACCAAGTCATTCCTCTAGGCGCTCTAGGTGGTCTTCGTATTCGTATTCAACTCAATCCTCCAAGTGTATTCAATATGCTCCACGGAGATGATGTAGATGGAAACGTCGTTGCTCTTGGAAGTGCGGCAGAACTTTTCGAACTTGCTCCTGATTCAAACACTATGGTTTTTGGTAATTATTTTGTTTACCAATCCCCTGGTGGCAATCATTTTTTTACAGGGACAGTAGGAGGAGTACCATCGAATCAAACTATGACTACAGGAAATTATGCTGACCTTGCTGCTCTTGTGGTTGAAATTCAAGCGCAACTTACTGCTATGGGACAAAGTGTTACAGTGGCGGTAGATGCTGGTAATCCTACTACACGAATTGTTTTTACTAATGGAAACGCTGCTGATGTAACCTTAAGTGGTTCTTTTATTCAGCGAACAATAACAGGACAATTAGAAGCACCTGGCGGTAATTTAGCAATTGCTGCTGGTGCTTCGAGTGCTGCTCTTTTTGTTTCTCCTGTTTTTGTGACTGTTCCAGTTTTCTTAGGTGGAGCAGTTGCTCTTGCGACTCATCTCAATGATTCACTCACCGCTGCACTAGGAGCATTTGATATTGTATTTACTGCTCCTGTATGGGATGCAGTCACTGAAACTTGGACTGCTACTGTAGATCAATCTGATGGTGCTATTCCTGAAATTGTTATATCTGGAAGTATTGTTACTGCTGCAGGTGCGTTATTCTCAGGGGGATTAACCATTCCTGCTGGGGGGGCGCCACCAAATGATGTTATTACGACAACTCGTGGTACCCCAGCAACAACTACTCAACTTGTTCTTCTTCATGATTCGTTCTATGTAAATAACCCTAAATCACTTAACACTTGTCCTTTTAAAATTGGAACTGTTCTTGAAGGATTTGATACAGCAGGAACAAGTCTAGGAACCACGAGTGCGATTACAGAGATGACTGTTGTAGTGGCAGGTATTCGTCTTACATTTGCTGGAGATGTACCAGCAGCAATTCGCAACAGTTCGACCAAAGTTACAATGAAAACTAAAATTGCTGACGAATCTGTAATTCAATACGCTATGAAAAATATTGCTCTTGAAGTTCCAGTTATCACACCTCCTCCTTCGTATGTTCTCGCCTTACAAAAAGCGATGAATAGTGGCGAAGGTATGCGTCTTGATATGAAAGGGTATCAACTCGTACGCTCAAACGTACAAACTGGAACCACTCTTGCGTCTATGAATCTCCCATTTGTCGCTACACGTGCTAAAGGAATTGTAAGTATTCCTCACGTGGTGGGCGCTACCAGTTACAGTTCTCGTAATGTCGCAGGTAATCTTGACTTCCTAAAAATTAGTCAATACAATTATGAATATCATGGAATTAAACATCCTGCTCGTTCGATTGATTGCAATAAAGCGAGAAAAGGAAGTCTATCGCAAGAACTTATCGCAGAACAACATAAATCGTATGACTACTGTATGCCACATAAATTACTCTCGTTTGATGGATACCAGAATCTTTACAAAGATAAAACATTCTTCTTAGGGCGAAATCTTGCGATTCACAATACCACATTTAACACCGTCAATAGCAATCTTAATCTCACATTAGAATCTACCTCCACCGATGGAGGTGCGGCGAACGCTTACAACGTAAATCACTATGTAAGTGCGGTACATTCTCTTGTAATGCGTCCTGAAGGCGTGACCGTAGAAAAATAAGTTGTAAAACTAACTTAAAGAATACATAACTTATATATATAGTAATGGATAATGATTTTATACCTATCTATGAATATCTTGATGAATATGCTATTAATCGTTTAGGACAAGTATATTCAATTAGAAATAATTGTATATTGAAAGAGAGATTTTGTAGTAATGGATACAAAAGGGTAGATTTGGTAAAAAAAGGTAAACGAAAAACATATAGAATTCACAGATTATTAGGATTAGTATTTGTAAATAATCCAGATGATAAACCTCTAATAGATCACATTGATAGAAACAAAACAAATAACAATCTATCAAATCTAAGATGGGTTACCTCAAGAGAGAATAATCTGAATCGTTCTAAATGATTATTATGAAAAAAAATAATCATTATATGTATATGCCAAAATTAAAATCTGTAACAAGAAGTGAAGCAAAAGGAAAAAAATGGACTGCGACCTTCGATGTAGGAGATGGTAAAACAAAAAAAGTTCACTTCGGAGCATCCTCCTATAAAGATTATACCATAGGTGCCACGGACGAACAACGTGCGTCATATCGTGCTAGACATTCAAAAGGAAAAGGAAGTTTGTCTGCGCCTATGACTCCAAAATCACTTTCCTATTACATTTTGTGGGGAAATAGCAGAAGCAGAACCGCAAATATTTCGTCGTTCAAAAAACGATTTAATCTATGAAAAAACATTAAATACTTATAACTAAATAAAATTCTCATATTTTTTTATTTAGTAAATATATATGTCGTCAAACGTGCAAACTTCAGGTATGGGTAACGGTAAACAAAACTTTCGTATTCGTCCTTCGAATGCTCCTTCTGATGGTATTTTTGCTCACCAGGGTCAACCAGTCCTCACTTTCGAACTCCCTAATTCGAATGTTCTTCTCGATCCTTCTAAACTACGTCTGGTAGGAAAATACCGCATCAAAGCAGGGTCCCTCAACGAAATTCAAGAAGGAGACAAAGTAGGTCTAGACCAATACCTCGGTATCAATTCGTGCTTTGAGAATGTAGCGTGGTCGTCTAAAATGAGTCGGTCAGTCATTGAGAAAGTAAATAACTACCCTAAACTTATTAATTCCATACGTCCTGCTCTAAGCAGTACACAAAATTATCAATCCAATCTTCAAGTAGAATCTATCGCCTCACAAAATCTTGATTATGCGGACAACGCTTTCGGAAGCGTGGCGTTTGGTAATGGCGGAGTACCAGTAGGTGTAGAATTCTGTACCAGTATTTTCACTGGTCTAACTATGGCGAGTGGTAACCGTTTACCTCTTATGAAACTCGGTGGTCTAATGCTTTCCATTGACCTTGCTCCTAACGAGGCGGTCTTCACATGCGATAACACTGCTTTAACCCCCCAATATGAATTATATGACCTTTCGCTTACAGGAGAATACCTTGTCCCTTCTGCTGAAGAACGTGGCGCCCTTGCTGGTATGGAAAGTGGTGAAGTCGAGATGAATACATTCACTTCTCTCTTCAGTATCTTACAATCTTCTCAACATAATAGTGTATTTAATTTAGGTATTCGTGAACTAGTCAGTGTTTATTTCTCGTTTGTACCTGCGAATTACATTAATAACTATGCGAACAATCAATACCAATGTATGCGTATCTCTAGTAATGTAACTGGCGGTGCTGCGACAAGCGAACAAGTCACAAAAGTAAATTTCCTCCGAAATGGCGCCCAGATGCCATTCCTCTTTGACCTTGATGTTCTTGATGATTCGAATGAGGCGCAACTCCAGCGTTTTTACCTTATGTCGTTAAAAAAATTAACTGATATTAATCGTACTGCGATTGACTCTAATATTAATGATGTACGTACTGCTATAGGTTCTACTGGATTCACACAAACTTCTACCAATCAACTTAACGTTCTTAACAAAGAGAATTACGTGCTAGGCGTCCCCTATGATATGCTCGGTAATTACTCTGGTGCTGATTTCTCGAACCAACCTCTCACAATCACCATTGATTCTAACCTTAGTGATGCATCTCCTAATGCGATGTACTTATACGCTCTTGCTAAAACAATGGTAAGTTATTCTCCTTCAGGAATTTCGGTCCGTTCGTAAATATAGAGTTAGAAGAAATATATATATAAAATATATAATAATATATATATATGGAACTTCCCGCTGAACTTCGTTTTGAAAATATGAGTACCCCTCATTCTGCTACGCTACACACTGTAAAAACTCAACCTGTAAGTTTTTCACAACAGCAAGTACGTTTTGAAGTCCCTCGTCAAGGAATTCTTAACTCTACCGCTATTATTGAATGGAGTTTTAAAAGTAAAAATTCGACACAAGGACACAATTTCCCCCTCGGTGTAGGGTGTCTTGCTAATATTGAACGTGCGGTTCTATCCACCCAAAGTGGTCGTGTTATCATGGATAACCGAAATTTTGCAGAAAAACAAGTATGTGAAGAAGTATTCCGTGATGCTGAATACTCGCATTTCCTCGCCAGATATTTAAATCTTTCTAACTCCACTTTTGCTTACACAGGTCCTCGTGAATCGACTGGCGCTCAGGCGTGTGTACGTTTCAGTGGCGAACCTAAAGATGTTATAGGTGTTGCTGCGCCTTATGGTCGTCGCTGGTCCACCCCTAAAATTATTAATTTAGGAGGTCTTGATTCCCCAAGTGGAACAAACCACGCAGTCCCTACTGCTATCCAGCAAGTCCGTGTATCTCTTCAACAACTATTCCCTTTCCTTTATGGAGTACAACTTCCTGTAAATATTATGGAACAATTATACATTGATATCTACTGGAAACAAGATGACGCCATAGGTAAAGTAGTCGTAAAACGTGGAACTGAAGCATACGTTCACGAAGCAGGAACCGTACGTCAAGAAGATTGCTTTTTCCTTTCGGATCACATTGTATATGATGACCCTGCGGTTATGGATAAAATCTCGGCGCAACAAGAAGCGCAAGGTGGTCTTTCGTTCTCGTACAAAGATTACGTAGTACAAGTAATTTCGTCCCTTGCTCCTACTGACCCTACCATTCAAGAATACGAACGTGAACTCGGTTGCTCGAATTACAAACTCACAGACATTCGTAACATTGAACTAAAAAGTGTTGCTGGATCTCCTCTGGAATTACTAGGGCGATACTACTCTGACGGTGATAATAACCGTTCTATCCAACTTTCTCTCAATGATGCTAATTTTAATCCTGATAATAATAACACACAAATGGAAAATTACAACTCGCTTTCTGAACTCTATGATGTAAAACCATACATTCCTCGTCCTATGTATTCTAACGCTGGTGGTGAAGATGATGGTCCTGTACCTAATGGTCTACAAGTCCTTGCTCTAGGCGGACAACTTTTCAATGGTAAAAATCAACTTCGTAATGTTGCTGGTAAACTCAATCTTCTCGGTTACAATCTCCAAGACGATACTGGTCGCCCTTTCCAAATGGGAAACACACCTGTACGACTTTTCTACAAAAAAACTCAAAATGGAATAGGTGCTTATCAACCACAAGAAACCATTACTGAAGGGTCTCTTCAATATTATTTCATCGGTTACATGCGCTCGTTCCAAGTTGCGCCTTCTGGACGAGTGGTAACCTCGGAATATGATTAATTGAATAATTATTATATAATATTATATCTACAAATATTATATAATGGAATATGCTGATGAACTAGTCATTGAAGCAAGTGTGAAACAATCACAAGTGGGAAATGGGACAAGTTCGTGGACGACTACTACACCTTCTATCATTTTAAATGAAGGAGACCAGATAAAAACCATAGGTTCGTGGGTATCTGTACCCAATAGTGGGGAAAATTCTATAGAAATTTTTGATAAGAATGATTCAAATAATGATACAGTAGATGCGTCCTTTAAATTTTCATATTATAAAACAATGGATACAAAAAATATCGTTGCATTTCCATATCATTCTATGAAATTAACAAGTGAAGATACAGATGACCTAGGGTATGGGTATACAATAACACTTCCTCGTGGAGAAGATGTGGGGACAGGTGCGAATGTAGAACATTATTCGAATGTACCACAAATACAATCTTTTCCATCTAATAGTTTAAAAAATATTACAGAAGCGTGTGTATATAATGATATCTTACATACACCAAATAGTGATAAATATGAAACAGGAACTTATAAAGATTTTATGATTAATTCTCTCTTGAACCAAGGAATAAGAGACATATGTAATACAGGTAATCGTTATACACTTATGTATAAAACTTCTACTGGTAGATATGATTTAGTTCAAAGAGAGATTAATTTAAAAATCCCAAAAGGGTTTTATACTCCAGATTCATTAGGAAGTTTCATAAGTGATGAAATGAATCAAGTATATTTCAATGATGTTGTGAATGGATTGAATGAAACAATGAGTAACAATGGGAGATACTTCGTGGGTATGACGCCAGTGGCGGTTCCACAATTAAATAATACAAATGGTAAAGATGATACATTAGAAATAGGTTTAGTATCACACACCCCGGGCGCAGGTACAAATCCAATAAAATATGGGTGTGGTCTATTAAAAAACATTTCAGGAAAAACAACATTAATTGCTAGTCAGTATTTAAATAATGTGACTTATATGCGATACCGATTTGAACCATCTACTACTCAAGACAGAGAAGACTTTGAATACATGCGATTAATGGTAAATGAATATTGCGATAAAAATTCTGGGTGGTATTCTGAAACAGGACAGACCTATGCGAATACAGAACTTGCTGGTTATACATTTCATTTATATAATGCGATCTATGATGGGAATGGTATCAATCAATATATATTTGTAAATACAACAAATCCTTATGACGATGGACGAATTACATTTGATGAAGATTATTTTTATTTTTCTACAACACGAAGTGATACGAATGATAAAACTGGCGAAACAGATGTTACTGCTTTATTAATTGGAAACGCTCCAGTGGATTATAACAATGATACACCTTTGAATGATTTTAATATTGTATCACCTATAGGTATGCCAGTTTATGTGGGAACAAAAGAAAAAATAACAATGAATGGAAATACCGCCTATACTTGTGGGAAGTCTGCGTTCAATTGGTTTGCTTACAGAAATCCTGTACGACCTACTGATAATAATTTAACACAAATTACAGAAAACGCTATATTAGATTACGAACACGGAAATAAATATAACGGAGCAACAAATGGTAATTATAACCGCTGGTCGTTACGAAACGATGAAGAACCTCCTGCATTTTCTAATCCTGATGATATTAATTTACAACCTATATTAAGAAAGTATCCTAATTTTATGAAGTATGGAATGGAACTCGGTGTTCCAAGTGTGAATGTTGCGAGTGGTTCTATTGATACACAACCTATATATCCTGTTGAAATGAATTTAACATTAACCACTCTAAATCCTTCGGTTGACGACCAAACTGGTAAGGTAGTCGTGGAAAATGCTTTTACTATTAATAGAATCTCTCAATGGTATAATTTTATACAAGCACAAGTAGATGATGGACTGATAGATGTAACACAAGGTTTAGCATATTCTCATTTTATGTTAGAAACATTTATAACTCCATTAGGTAATGACGAACCTCGTTCTACATTAGGAAGCGATAAGTATTTAAGAAATCGTCCTCGTGGAATGATAATATCATTTGATTATGAAACATTTATAAATAAAACAATCACCGATGATTACTATTGGGGATTTCCTAATAATGAATTCATGACGATACCATTAGTATCATTTGTAAAAGAAAAATATTTCCAATCATTCGGACAACAGACACAAGGATTAAAAGATTATGATTATGTAGATAGTGTAGCATTTGCTGCAGAACCTCTTCTAAGAATTAATGCGAATGCGACTTTATTATCACAAATAAAAACAGGATATGGTGGAACAGTTGTATTTGGATTTGGTTATTCACATTTAAAAACAGGGTGGAGAAATTTCACATCTATGTTATGTTCGTATGAGATGGATACACAAGATAAAACAAATGTAATGTTCTGTGGTTCAAGTAGAAGTGATTCTATTTATAATGAGAGATTATTCATAGGTGCTAGAACACCAGAATTAAATTATGATACAACCAATCAAAAATTTTACTGGAATATGTTTTATACACCACAACAATTATTTAATGAATATAATCAAGGTATTCAATCCGCCCAACCTTCATTACAACCTAGCGTTCAAGAACCATTCACTAATCTTATGGGATTACCTGCTCCTAATTATTCCGTAGATGATAGTGATATATATTCTGTATCGTATCCACTTAATGATAATCAAGGTATTGATATTATTCAATATAACAAAAAGAAACAAAATTTATATAACGATGGATTAATTATATTAGCGCCTGAAATATCGAAACATAAAACATTATTAAATACAGATTGTGCTATGAGTGGGTATATTACAGGAAACGAATATAAATATTTATTTCCAGTGGATAAAGATTATACAACACGAATGTTTTGCTTCGATCAAGATTGTAGATATAACACATTTGATGGGGGTACAATTACAAACACACATACAACATCTGCTTATGCATTCAATCGCCCTCCTGACGACGTACAAACAGATTATGATGTAGACCCCTTTTTAGATACATTATTAGTATCGTATGGGTGGGGATCTTTTCCAACTGATTTTGGTTTTATTGAAAAAAAATATGAAGCAGGAACGATAAGACCAGATTCTGAACTCATATACGACACAATGTGTGGGGTTCAAGTATACGACTTCGGTGATTATGGAAGAACAAACTGGGATATATCGTTATGGAAAACCTTAGGATTTGAATTAACAGATATGCTACCTACACCATTTCAATATTGTAATCAATTGAGAAATTTTACAAGTAATTTTTTAACAGAAATAACATTAAAAACATCATCGTACCCCATGAGAACCGATGGAGATTTATTAACAAGTGGTTTTATATCCATTACACAAAATATTGTAGGTGGTTTAAATTATACCATACAAATGCCAAATACTAGTTTTATTAATGAGGGGGGTCTCATAGGTGTTAATAATCTCTCAGAACAAATTATATCTTATATAGGTAATAATCCTATTAACGACCATACACAAGCGGGGCAAGTGGATTTAACAACAGGAACAGTCATAGGTGAATCTCCAAATGGTGCGAGTTTATTTAACGGACAATTGAATGAAAATCCATTTTTTATTGAAGTGAGTTCAACCGATTATGGAACAAAAATATATGCAAGTGGTTTTTCAAGTAAGTTAGATAAACCATTCTTTTTAGTGAGATGTTCTCTTGTAGATGATAACTATAAGTATTTAAATAATGCGACAACACAGACCGTAATGCCTGTAGTTGCTATCGCCTCGAAACAATACGGACAAAGTGATTATTTTTATAGTGATGATATAAGTAATTTAGTATATACAAATAACAGAAAACGTGTAGTGAATGAATTGAAAGTAAGTATTACAAATCCAGATGGGTCATTAGCAAACACATTAGGAGATGATTCTACGGTTTTCTTTAAAATTATAAGACGAACAATTGAAGACGATGATACCGTGATACCACAAGATCCTGCTATTTTTGAAGACATAGAACGTGTTGAATCTCTCTTGAATAAAAAACAAACTAAATTATATAAACAAGAAATAGATGACTTCTTAAGCGGTGGTCTCTAAATATTTTAGATGCGTTTTACAAACAAAATGTTGTTTTCGATAATACCATTTGTACCTGATACCACATTCACATTTTACATATCTTATATTTCTTATTAAATCTGTGTGTTCTTGTTTCTTTTTTTGCGCTATACCTCTACCTATTTGGTTACATCTATCAATACATGTTTTTGTTTGTTGATGATAATACATACCATTTACTTTTTTATAAATAACAGCACCACATCTAGAGCATTCTTGTTTATCATCGTCGCTCACTTTCCACGCTGTATCTGTACCATATTTCACTAACCAGCATTTTCCTGTAGACCAACGAATAAAATAGCGGTCCCAGTCCACGTCCTTATCATTCCACCATTGATCTTTTCCGGATTTTTCGTTTAATTGTAATTGATGCTTTACGTCAAGATTATCCATATCTATATTGTAGATATGAATAATTTTAAGTGACTTAACTTATAAACTTTTTATAAGTTTTTTTAGTTACGTCATTTATTTTGCTTGTTAATTTAGGGTATTTTCCCATCATGGGATAAAGGTATTTATCCACATTCTCTTTTCCTAGAGTTTCTTTTAATTTTTCTTCATATAAATATTTATTATGTTTCGAAGATAATTCGTGGTCCTTACTATTTAGTCTTAATCCACAAATGCATTTAGGATTGTTAGCGTGGTATTTTTCTAATTTTAATTTATTTTTTTTGTCTTTTATTTTATTATAATATTTATGCTGGTCTTCATAAACATATACCATATATATATATAGGAGAAATTAATTTTTAAGTGTTTTTAACGAAAAAATATATAGGAGAAATTTTTATTTTACATAGTTTTGAAAGGTATTCCTATAGTTTTCTTTTTTGTTTCTTTTTTTTCTTTTTTCATTTACTCTTTAAAAGTAGGTTAAATAAAAATTTCTCCTATAATAATAATAATAATATATATATTCCTTTAGTTATTTAATTCTTTCATTACAAATTCATAAAGTACTTTGTGTTCTCTCAAGTGTTTATTATAAACCATTTTTTCTACAAGTCTCTGTCTGTGTTTTTCGTGGTACAATTTATTATAAATTCTTATCTGCTCTTGTGTCCTCTGTCTTACTTTCTTTGTACCATTCCTATAGTCTTGTTTCATACGTTCAGAACAAGTATTACAACAACTCCATTCTTTTCCGCGTCTGTTGAATTCAAGAAGCACCCTCACGCA